>JABLTR010082370.1_pt1 | contig 20779 bp, 18 predicted proteins | sample 7160071 | NCBI WGS metagenome assembly JABLTR01 (sample SAMN14651230, study PRJNA627086) | human gut metagenome | isolation source: feces | host: Homo sapiens | reverse complement strand
TGGAGAATAGAACATGTGAAAAGGAACTTGGCGCGATCTCCGGCCGCAGATCGCGCTGGTCTGGCGGCTGAGCCTGCCCGCCATTCTGACGCAGATCACGACGATCGTGATGCAGTATATCGACTCGGCCATGGTCGGTGCGCGCGGCGCGAACGCCTCGGCGGCGATCGGCCTGGTGGCGAGCAGCACGTGGCTGTTCGGCGGATTGACATCGGCGGTGGCCGCCGGGTTCTATGTGCAGGTGGCGCATCAGATCGGCGCCAAAAACGATGCGGAAGCGAGAAATGTGGTGCGGCACGGACTGCTGACCGCGCTGGTGCTGTCCGGGCTGCTGGCGCTGGGCGGCGCGCTGCTCAGCAAGCCACTGCCGGGGCTGCTCGGCGGCGGGGCGGAGCTGCATAAGGACGCGGCGGCATATTTTCTGGTGTTTGCGCTGGCGCTGCCGTTCCAGCAGCTCAACGCGCTCTGCTCCGGCTTTTTGCAGTGCAGCGGCGATATGGTCACGCCGAGCATCCTGAACGCCGTGATGTGCGCGCTGGATGTGGCGTTCAATGCGCTGTTCATCCCACGCTACGGCGTGCTCGGCGCGGGGCTCGGGACGGGGCTGGCCTGCGCGGCGATCAGCCTCGTGATGGCGTGGCGCTGCTGCCTCTGCAATGCGGCGCTGCGGCTGGACCGGAAGGAAACAGGCCGGTTTGAGGGTGAGATCCTGCGGAAGGCGCTGAAGATCGGCCTCCCGGTGGCGGTGCAGGAGGCGGCGATGTGCGGCGCGCAGGTCGCCGCGACGACGATCATCGCGCCGCTCGGCGCCGCGGCGATCGCGGCGCATTCGTTCGCGGTCACGGCAGAGAGCCTCTGCTATATGCCGGGCTACGGCATCGGCGCGGCGGCTACGACGCTCGTGGGCCGGAACATCGGCGCGGGAAAGCACGCACAGGCGAAGCGCTATGGCAGCATCTGCACGGCGATGGGCGGCATTTTCATGGGTGTGACGGGCGCGGCGATGATGCTGCTCTGCCCGTTGGTGTTCCGGATGCTGACGCCGGACGCGGAGGTGCGGACGCTCGCGGTGCAGGCGCTGCGCATCGGCCTTTTGGCCGAGCCGCTCTACGGCGTGTCGATCGTGGCGGCGGGCGCTCTGCGCGGCGCAGGCGATACGCTGGTACCGAGTCTGATGAATCTGGCGAGCATCTGGGGCGTCCGGCTGGGGCTGGCGCTCGTACTGACGCCGCGATTCGGGCTGCGGGGTATGTGGACGGCAATGGCTGTGGAGCTTTGCGTGCGCGGACTTCTGATGCTGTTCCGGCAGCGGACGACGAAGTATTATGCGCGGGAGGCGGCTGCGGGATCTGCGGAGTAGCGTGCAGCCTTCACATGGGATCGCCGCGCCTGGAGACGCATGGATGCGGAAAGCGGATGCAATACATCCGCTTCAGCGTGTCGAAAAAGTCTTTTCGCCCCGCTGCCGTCCAGCTTTCTGAACTTAAAAAGTTCAAAAAGCTGCTTGATTGAACGCGAAAGGGGCTTTTTGCCCCTTTCACTCTTTCCCCGCTGCTCTGTTGCGAAGCTGCATTTTATAGTTTTTGACAGTCCCAGCGGATGCGATGCATCCGCTTTTCTTAACATCACGGGGCTTTTCTTTTGCCCTTTAGTGTGATACAATAGCTGCAAATTTGAAAAAAGGCGGGACATGGAAGTGGAATTCAAAAAACAGCGGGTGGTCGTGAAGGTCGGCACGTCGACGATCACGCATCCGTCCGGCGCACCGAATCTGCGCAATATTGAGATCCTGGCACGGACATTGTCCGATCTGCAGGACATGGGCCATGAGATGATCCTGGTCAGCTCCGGCGCGATCGCCGTCGGAACGGACAAGCTGGGCCTGGCGGAGCGGCCGCGCGAGCTGCGCTTTAAGCAGGCTGCGGCGTCGGTCGGGCAGTGCAGGCTGATGTTCATCTACGATAAATTTTTCTCGGAATACGGACATACGGTGGGACAGATCCTGTTGACGGACGACGACGTGGCCGACCCGTCGCGCGCGGCGCATCTGGAGGCGACGTTCTCGGCCCTTTCGGAGATGGGAGTGATCCCGATCGTGAACGAAAACGACTCGGTGTCCTCGGCGGAAATTGAGACCGGGCAGCACAAGGTGCTTGGCGACAACGACACGCTCTCGGCCATCGTGGCGAAGCTCTGCCATGCGGATCTGCTGGTGCTGCTGAGCGACATTGACGGGCTGTACGATTCTGATCCGCGGGCAAATCCCGAGGCGAAGCTGCTGCATCAGGTGACGGAGCTGACCGAGGAGATCCGCCGCATGGCTGGCGGCGCGGGCAGCTGGCGCGGCACGGGCGGCATGGCGACGAAGCTCTCGGCGGCGGGGATCGTGATGGCAGCCGGGTGCGACATGGTGATCACGAACGGCGCAAGAATGGAGGACCTCTACGGCATCGCGGAGGGACAGGACATCGGAACGCGCTTTGTCGCGCGGAGATAAGGAGCGGATATGACGATTCTGGAACAGCAGGGCGCGGCGGCGAAGCAGGCCGCGCGGAAGCTCGCGATCGCGGGCACGGCAAAGAAAAATGAAGCGCTGGAGGCGGTGGCCCGGGCGCTCGAGGTTGGCGCGGTGCAGTGGCTCGCGGCGAACGCCGAGGACGTGAAAGAGGCCGAGGCGAATGGAATGCGCCCCGCGATGCTCGACCGGCTGCGGCTGACGGAGCAGCGCGTGGCGGACATCGTGGCAGCCGTGCGGCAGGTGATCGCGCTGCCGGACCCGATCGGGCGCGTGACGAAGATGGAGACGCGGCCAAACGGCCTGCAGATCGGACGGAAGACTGTACCGCTCGGCGTCATCGCGATCATCTACGAGGCGCGGCCCAATGTGACGGTCGACGCGGCGGCGCTCTGCCTCAAGTCCGGCAACGTCTGCATCCTGCGCGGCGGGAAGGAGGCCATCCGGTCGAACCGCTGCGCGGCGGCGCTGATGCGCGGCGCGTTGGAGTCTGTAGGACTGCCGGAGGACTGCATCAGTCTCGTGCAGGACACGAGCCGCGAGAGCGCAAATGAGCTGATGCACTTGAACGGGTATGTCGATGTGCTGATCCCGCGCGGCGGGGCCGGGTTGATCCGGGCAGTGGCCAGCCAGGCGAGCGTGCCGGTCATCCGGACGGGCGAGGGCGTGTGCCACATCTACGTCGATTCGGACGCCGACCTCGACATGGCGGCAAACATTCTGTACAACGCAAAATGCTCGCGCCCGTCGGTGTGCAACGCAGTGGAATGCGTGCTGATCCACGAGGCGGTCGCGGCGGAATTTTTGCAGAAGGCCGTGCCGCTGCTGGATCAGAAACATGTGGAGCTGCGGTGCGACGCGGCGTCGCTCGCGCTGCTCGGCGCGCGGGCCAGGGCGGCGGAGGACGCCGACTGGGACGCGGAGTACGACGACTATATCCTTGCGGTGCGCGTGGTGCGGGATCTGGACGAGGCGATGGAGTTCATTGCGGCGCACAGCACGGAACATTCCGAGTGCATCGTGACGGAGAATTACACGAAGGCGCAGCGCTTCCTTGACGAGGTAGATGCTGCGGCGGTCTATGTCAACGCCTCGACGCGGTTCACGGACGGCGGCGAGTTCGGCATGGGCGCGGAGATCGGCATTTCGACGCAGAAGATGCACGCACGCGGGCCGATGGGCCTCGAAGAGCTGACGAGCTATAAATACATCGTGTACGGAAACGGACAGGTGCGGTAACAGGCGGGCGGAGCCACGGCTCCGTCTGCTTTCTTTTTGAACCCATTCTTTTCTTTCTCTGCCAGAAAGAAAAGAACGGGTTCAATCTCCCAAGAAAAGAAAGAAGGCACGGTGCGTACCGTTGCCCTGAATTTGACTCAGAAAATTTCAGTCATCAGCCGTCCGTTGCGTCAGTCCCTACCACCCGAAAGGTCTCTGCGCTCTGCGCATCGCCTTTCGGCGGAGCTGCGTCAAAAAATCAGTCAGCAGCCTGCCGGCCCGCCATCATCAAGATCGCGTGCGGCGCGTAGTTGCCAGCGGAGAGGTGATTTGGGGCGGGCAAATCAAACCGGGCGAATGAGCTGTCACATGATGGCGGCACGGTTCGCACTTCCAAATTTGGAGAGCTTCTCTTTCCTTTTCTTCACCGGGCGCGACGGTTCTTTTCTTTCTCAAAGAAGAGAAAGAAAAGAATGGGGGCGCAAAAAACACGGGCGGGCAGGGAACTGCCGAACGATCTTGTGATGAGCTGCGCGCTTGAGAAAGAAATGGGGTTGACGAGCGGGGGAGAAGTCATTATAATAATGTGGCTTTTCGAAAAAACAGGTTTTTGATTTCAGGAAAAAGGGTGAGTTCGTATGGCACGTGCAGGCGCGGCGCGCGGGGAGATCCAGATGACCGAGGGGTCACTGTGGAAGAACATTCTGATCTTCAGCATCCCGCTCGTCTTTTCGCAGCTGTTACAGGTCATGTTCAATATGGCGGACGTGGCGGTCGTGGGCAAATTCGCGAGCGACACGGCGCTCGGCTCCGTCGGCTCAACGTCGACGCTCGTGACGCTGTTCACAGGCTTTCTGATCGGTATGGGCAACGGCGTGAACGTCCGCGTGGCGCAGCATCTCGGCGCGCAGCACCGCGAGGAGACGAGCCGCGCAGTCCATACGGCGTTTTTGCTGTGTCTGCTGGCGGGCCTCGGCATCATGGCGCTCTGCCTCGCGCTGGCGGCGAACATGCTGGAGATGCTGCACACGAAGGACGATCTGCTGCCCGGCGCGGTGCTCTATTTCCGCATCTATGCGCTCGGCATGCCGGCGCTCGGCGTGTTCAACTTCGGCAACGCGGTGCTCAGCGCGAACGGCGACACGAAGCGGCCGCTGCTGTATCTGACGATCGCGGGCATTCTGAACGTGATTTTGAACCTGTTTTTCGTCATCGTGTGTAAGATGGCGGCGGACGGCGTGGCGCTGGCGAGCGTCATTTCGCAGTATGTCTCGGCCATTCTGGTCGTGTGGCACATGATGCGGCTGAATGACGCCTGCAGGTTCCGCTTCCGCGAACTGCGCTTCCACGGCGACGAGGTCGGGCGGATCCTGGGCCTCGGTGTCCCGGCGGGCATCCAGCACATGATCTTCGCGATCGCAAACCTGTTCATCCAGGCGGCGGTCAACTCGTTCGATTCGACCATGGTGTCCGGCAATGCCGCTGCGGCGAACACCGATACCATCATCTACAACATCATGATGGCGTTCTACACCGCATGCTCGACATTCATGGGCCAGAACTGGGGCGCGGGGCACAAGAAGCGCATGATGGACAGCTATCTCATCAGCCTGTTCTATGCGTTTGCAATCGCGGCAGTGCTCGGTGTGGCGTTCTATTTCGCGGGCCGTCCGTTCCTCTACGTGTTCACGAACAGTGCGGACGTCGTGGAGGCCGGGATGCAGCGGATGAAGATCATGTGCTTCTCCTACGCGATCAGCGCGTTCATGGACAACACGATCGCGGCCTGCCGCGGCCTCGGGCGGACGATCGTGCCGACGATGGTCGTCATTATGGGTTCCTGCGTGTTCCGCGTGATCTGGGTGTATACGATCTTCGCGCACTATCATACGATCCCCTCGCTCTATCTGCTCTACGCCTTCTCGTGGACGATCACGGCGGCGGCAGAGATCGTCTATTTCCTGCACTGCTTCCGGAAGCTCCGACTCGTGCCGGAGACGGCGTGACGCTTGCGCGAGCTCCCGAACTGTGCTATACTGAGCGCAGAAATCTGGAAAGGGGAGCGCTATGTCTCAGATCACGAAGCGCGCGATCTCCGCGTCGCTGAAGCATTTGCTGCTGCAAAAGCCGCTTGGAAAAATCACGATCAACGACATCGCTGAGGATTGCGGCATCAACCGCATGACGTTTTATTACCACTTCAAGGACATCTACGACCTGATCGAGTGGACGTGCGTGGAGGATGCGAGCCGCGCGCTCGAGGGCAAGAAGACCTATGACACGTGGCAGCAGGGCCTGCTCCAGATCTTCGAGGCCGTGCTGGACAACAAACCGTTCATCATGAACGTCTATCGGTCGGTGAGCCGCGAGCAGGTGGAGACGTATCTCTACAAGCTGACCTACGAGCTGCTGATCGGCGTGGTGCGGGAGAAGGCCGCGGGCATGTCTGTCCGCGAGGAGGATATGGACTTCATCGCGACAGTCTATCAGTATGCCTTTGTGGGACTGATGCTCGACTGGATCAAGAACGACATGAAGGGTGAGCCGGAGGTCATCGTCGACCGACTGGCGCAGGTGATGCACGGGAACGTGACCGCCGCGCTCGAGCGGCTGCGCATCGACAAGGATCCATCAAACAGCCCGGAATGATAAAATTTCAAACAGTATAAACGCCTGTGATAAGTTTCTTATCACGGGCGTTTTTCTGCTCATTGTGCTTTTTTGGCCGCCGGAGTATACTCTGACCATCAAGAGAAAACAATAAAACAACAGCGGAATTTGAATCGGAGGTTTTAGATCATGTATTATTCGAGCGGTAATTATGAAGCGTTTGCCCGTCCCAAAAAGCCGGCGGGTGTGGACAGCAAATCGGCCTACATCGTGGGCAGCGGCCTCGCCGCGCTGACGGCGGCGTGCTATCTGGTGCGCGACGGACAGATGAAGGGCGAGCGCGTGCATGTGCTCGAAAAGGGCAAGCTGCCCGGCGGCGCGTGCGACGGCTACAAGTTTGAAAACCTTGGCTATGTGATGCGCGGCGGCCGCGAGATGGACAATCATTTCGAGGTCATGTGGGACCTGTTCCACTCCATCCCGTCGATCGAGACGGAGGGCGTGAGCGTGCTCGACGAGTATTACTGGCTGAATAAGGAAGACCCGAACTACTCGCTCTGCCGCGCGACGGTCAACCGCGGACAGGACGCCGGGACGAATGGCAAGTTCGGCATTTCGGACAAGGGCGCGATGGAGATCATGAAGCTGTTCTTCACGCCGAACGAGGAGCTGCAGGACAAGAAGATCACGGATTATTTCGACGATGAAGTCCTGAATTCGAACTTCTGGCTCTACTGGCGCACGATGTTCGCCTTTGAAAACTGGCACAGCGCGCTCGAGATGAAGCTCTATATCCAGCGCTATATCCACCACATTGGCGGTCTGCCCGATTTCACGGCGCTGCGCTTCACGAAGTACAACCAGTATGAGTCCATGATCCTGCCGATGGTGAAATACCTCGAGGGCTTCGGTGTGCAGTTCCACTACGGCGTGCAGGTGACGAATGTCGAGTTCGACTGCCAGCCTGGACGGAAGCTCGCCAAGCGCATCGACGTCCTCCGCGACGGGAAGGAAGAGGCCATCGACCTGACGGAAAACGACCTCGTGTTCATCACGAACGGCGGCTGCGTCGAAAATTCCTCGATGGGCAGCCAGAACGAGCCTGCGGCCTATAACACCGAGCTGAAGCCGGGCGGCGGCTGGGACATGTGGCGGAAGATCGCCGCGCAGGATCCGGCGTTCGGCCATCCGGACAAGTTCTGCTCTGACCCCGAAAAGACCAACTGGATGAGCGCGACCGTCGAGACCCTCGACCAGAAGATCATCCCCTATATCAAGAACATCTGCAAGCGCGATCCGTTTACCGGCAAGGTCGTCACCGGCGGCATCGTGAGCGTGAAGGATTCGAGCTGGCTCATGAGCTGGACGATCAACCGTCAGCCGCAGTTCCGCGCGCAGCCGAAGGATCACTGCCTCGTCTGGGTCTATTCGCTCTTCACCGACAAGCCCGGCGATTATATCAAGAAGCCGATGCGCGAGTGCACGGGCCGCGAGATCTGCATGGAGTGGCTCTACCACATCGGTGTGCCCGAGGATCAGATCGAGAACCTTGCGACGAACAGCGCCAACACCGTCCCCGTCATGATGCCGTATATTGACGCGTTCTTCATGCCGCGCGCCTATGGCGACCGGCCGAAGGTCGTGCCCGACGGCGCTGTGAACTTCGCGTTCCTCGGCCAGTTCGCCGAGACCCCGCGCGACACCATCTTCACCACCGAATATTCCATGCGCACCGGCATGGAGGCCGTTTACACGCTGCTGAACGTCGACCGCGGCGTGCCTGAGGTCTGGGGCAGTGTCTATGATGTGCGCGATCTGCTGAACGCGACCGTCAAGCTCCGCGACGGCAAGCCCGTCACGGATATGGATATGAACCTGCTCGAGAAGTTTGCCATCAAGAAGGGCCTTTCAAAGATCGAAGGGACCGACATCGAAAAGCTGCTGAAAGAATATAAGGTCATCTGATCGAAAACGGAACGGGCCGCCCCGCGAGGGGCGGCCTGTTTTTTCAATCTCTGCTGTACCGCTTGTAGGGGCGGACGACCCTGTCCGCCCGATTTGCGCCCCCATTCTTTTCGCCTCTTTTCGGAGAAAGAAAAGAACCGCCGCGGCGTCAGAAGAAGCCAGCTCCATTCCGTTTCCGCCGGGGCGGCGAAAACTCCATATCCGCTGGCTCCTTCTTCCTTTCCAAACTGTGACCGTTTCACTGGGTCACAATTTGGCCATTTGGAATTTTACAACGCCGCACGCTATCTTGATGATGGCGGTCAGGCGGCATCTTACGGATACGGTTCGGAGGGGCGAAGCGCGGGAGTTTTTGCATTTTAGCTCCAGATATGCTAAAATGGGCGAAAAGGAAGTGGTTTTATGGTAGTAGGGCGGTTCGCCCCGAGCCCGAGCGGGCGGATGCACCTTGGCAACGTATTTTCGGCGCTGCTGGCATGGTGCTCCGTGCGGCACGCGGGCGGAAAAATGGTCCTGCGCATTGAAGATCTCGACCCTGACCGCTGCCGGCCGGAATACGCCGAGCAGCTCAAGCGCGACCTCGAATGGTTGGGCCTCGACTGGGACCGGGAGCAGACGCCGCAGAGCCTGCGCACCGAATGCTACTGGCAGCAGTTTGGAAGGCTTACGCGCATGGGGCTGATCTATCCCTGCTATTGCAGCCGGAACGAGCTGCACGCGGCCTCGGCTCCGCACGCCTCCGACGGGACGTTCATTTACGCCGGGACGTGCCGCAATCTCACGGCAGCGGAGCGCGCGGCAAAGACGCGGCGGCCGGCCTGGCGCGTGCGGGTGCCGGATGAGGAAGTCTCATTTTTGGACGGGTTACAGGGAGAAGTGCGCGAAAATCTGGCGCGGGAGTGCGGCGATTTTATCCTGCGGCGGTCGGACGGCGTCTACGCCTATCAGCTGGCCGTCGTCGTGGACGACGCGGCGGGCGGCGTAACGGAGATCGTGCGCGGGGCGGACCTGCTGCGCTCGACGCCGCGGCAGCTCTGGCTGCAGGAGCAGCTGGGCTTTCCGCATCCGCACTATTACCATGTGCCGCTGCTCTGCGCGCCGGACGGGCGGCGCCTTTCCAAGCGGGAGCATGATCTCGACCTCGGTGCGCTGCGCCAAACGCTGACAGCAGAGCAGCTTTTGGGCAAGCTGGCGTTTCTGGCGGGATTATTGGACAGGCCGGAGGCGGCCAGCGCGGCGGAGCTGGCGCGGGAATTTGACTGGACGCGCGTTTTTAGCAAAAATATTTCAATAAATTCGGTATTTTTCCACTGATAGGATTTGCAAATAAGCGCACTCTATGTTAAAATGAGCGGTGTTGGAATAAGTGCGTGTATTTCACGACAAATGAAGGGATGAGCAAACACTATGTACAAGATCGTATGTAAGAAGGAACTCAATTCCGCCGTCACCTATATGGAGATCGAAGCTCCGTTCGTGGCGCGGAAGGCGAAAGCCGGTCAGTTCATTATCTTCCGCGTGGACGACAAGTCTGAGCGGGTGCCGCTGACCATCGCCGGTTACGACCGCGAAAAGGGCACGGTCGCGATCATTTTCCAGAAGGTCGGCCTGTCGACCGAGCTGCTCGGCAGCATGAACGAGGGCGACTATATTCAGGACTTCGTCGGCCCGCTCGGCAAGCCGACGGACGTCGAGGGCAAGAAGCGCGTGTGCGTGGTTGGCGGCGGCGTCGGCTGTGCGATCGCGTATCCGTCCGCGAAGGCCTTTAAGGAAGCGGGCGTCGAGACCGACGTCATCGTCGGCTTCCGCAACAAGGACATCGTCATCCTCGAGGACGAGTTCAAGTCCGCGTGCGACAACCTGTACCTGATGACCGACGACGGCTCCTACGGCGAAAAGGGCTTTGTCACCGTCAAGCTCCAGCAGCTGCTGGAATCCGGCAAGCAGTATGATGAAGTGCTTGCCATCGGCCCGATCCCGATGATGAAGTTCGTCTCCCAGACCACGAAGCCGTTCGGCGTGAAGACGATCGTCTCGCTGAACCCGATCATGGTCGACGGCACGGGCATGTGCGGCGGCTGTCGTGTGACGGTCGGCGGCGAGGTCAAGTTCGCATGCGTCGACGGCCCGGACTTTGACGGCCACCAGGTCGATTATGCCGAGCTCATGAACCGCAACGGCGTCTATCGCGAGCGCGAGGCCGAGGTCCGCCAGAGCCACAAGTGCCGCATCGAAAAGCTCGGCGAAGAGCTGATCAAGTAAGGGAGGAACGGAACCATGGCTAACATGCAGATGACAAAGACTCCGATGCCGGAGCAGGACGCCAACGTCCGTAACCATAATTTCAAAGAAGTCACGCTGGGCTACACCGCCGAGATGGCCGTGAACGAGGCCAAGCGCTGCCTGCAGTGCAAGAAGCCGCAGTGCACCCAGGGCTGCCCGGTCAATATCCGCATCCCCGAGTTCATCGCCAAGGTCGCCGAGGGCGATTTCGCCGCGGCCTATGAGATCATCACCTCCACGAACGCGCTGCCCGCGCTGTCCGGCCGTGTCTGTCCGCAGGAGACGCAGTGCGAGAGCAAGTGCGTCCGCGGCGTGAAGGGCGAGCCGGTCGCCATCGGCCGTCTCGAGCGCTTCGTCGCCGACTGGTATCGTGAAAATGTCAACGCCATGCCTGAGAAGGCTGCCTCCAACGGCATCAAGGTCGCGGTCGTCGGCTCCGGCCCGTCCGGCCTGACCTGCGCGTCCGAGCTGGCCAAGAAGGGCTATCAGGTCTCGATCTTCGAGGCGCTCCATACCGCTGGCGGCGTTCTGGTCTACGGCATTCCGGAGTTCCGTCTGCCGAAGGCAATCGTCGCGAATGAAGTGGAAAAGCTGAAGGCGCAGGGCGTCGAGGTCATGACTGACATGGTCATCGGCAAGGTGCTCTCGATTGACGACCTGTTCGAGATGGGCTATAAAGCTGTCTTCGTCGGCTCCGGCGCGGGCCTGCCGATGTTCATGCACATTCCGGGCGAGGCGCTCAAGGGCGTCTGCTCCGCGAACGAATACCTCACCCGTATCAACCTGATGAAGGCGTACAAGGAAGAGTACGACACCCCGATCCTCGTCAGCCACGCGGCGGCCATCGTCGGCGGCGGTAACGTCGCCATGGATGCGGCCCGCTGCGCCAAGCGCATGGGCGCGGAGAAGGTGTACATCGTCTACCGCCGCGGCGAGGCCGAAATGCCCGCGAGACTTGAAGAGCAGCACCACGCGAAGGAAGAGGGCATCGAGTTCATGACCCTCACGAACCCCGTCGAGATCCTCGGCGGCGAGGATGGCCGCGTGAACGGCATGAAGTGCATCAAGATGGAGCTTGGCGAGCCTGACGCGTCCGGCCGCCGCCGTCCGATCCCGGTCGAGGGCAGCGAATTCGTGCTGGACGTCGACACGGTCATCATGTCCCTCGGCACCAGCCCCAACCCGCTGATCCGCTCCACCACGCCGGGCCTGGAGACGAACAAGAAGGGCGGCATCATCGTCGACGAGAACGAGATGTCCACCCGCGAGAACGTCTTCGCCGGCGGCGACGCCGTCACCGGCGCAGCCACCGTCATCCTGGCGATGGGCGCTGGCAAGAAAGCCGCGGAAGCCATCGATAAGAAGCTGCAGAACAAGTAAATTCGGTTGACGCAAAAGAACGTCCCCCTCTTACAAGGGTGCTCATAAGACAGTAATTCTAAAAATTACGATTATGGCATCTGTCAGGCGGGATTGGGAACGAAATAACGGGTATCTGGTGAAAGCCGGATACCCGTTATTTTTTTGCCGTCATGAAAAGCAATAGATTTATTCACAGCTTTCAGGTATAATTGCCTTAAATCAATCCTATCCCATCCATTCCGAGATTTTCTCAAAAAATCTCAAAAAAAGTTGGAAGCATTGGAACAATTCAGCCTTTCTCACGCCATATATAGCAGAGGGCTGAATACAGAAGCGATTGGAGGTGACGCTGATGGACAAGCAAAAAGGCCCGAAAGGTTTTCTTGTGGTGCTGCCTGGTAAGATCATTGAGATACCGCAGGACAGCGACAAATCATGGCTGACGCTGTTTTACAGCTTACCGCGAGAGCTTGCGGAGAAGTGGAAGCCAGCCTATGAGCTGCCACGCTGCCCGTATGAGGTCTTGCGGACGGACAAGTATGACCGCGTTGTATGTGATGATATGTTCAAGCTGCTTGTGTGGGATTGCTACGCATGGTGCGCATGGCAGTTTTTCCAAGTCAAAGACCGCAAGGGCAACTACCGTGACGTCCCCGGAAACTGGAATCAGTACGCAGGATATTTCCCCTTGTGGCGGCTGTCATACAGCATCATCCCCTACATCCGCATGAAGTTTGAGCAGAGCGGATTGGGCTTTCAAAACCTTTACAACATCCCGCAGGGCATGGAAGTGCCGTGGCTGACCTATCAGCAATTCAGCAATCTGGTCGGCAATGTTACCGACATGGTAATTGCGGAACAGAACTGGCAGCCGATGATCGATGCGATCTGGGAAAACCGCACCGTGGAGGACTATGAAACCACCAGCAGCACCGTCAAGACGGATTTCATGCGGAAGTGGCATCACAACCGTTCCGGTAAGCCTATTTCTCTTGACGAGATGATGGAGAACGAGGACGGCGATATTTTTGAGGTCGCTGATCCTCGCGGCGAGTTTGAGCAGAAGGTTATCTCCGAAATGCAGATTGCCGCCTTTGCCGAGCAGCGCATTACCGAGAAAGACCGGGAGATATTGAAGCTGCGCATGGACGGCTTGACCGAACAGGAGATCGCAGACAAGGTTGGCTACAAAACCGCCAGCGCAGTCCATAAGCGGATTGCTAAGATTGCCGGAGCCTATGAGGACTATGTGACAGCGGAGTATCAGAAGTATTTGGACAAGTAAACAGACGCAGAAGCGGCAGCAGTTACCGAAATGGTAGCTGCTGCTTTTTCATGCGAGAAAGGAGATTTTATGAGCAGGGAACCGTTTGAAGCCATGCCAGATGTGATGGACGCAAAGCAGCTTGCGGAAGCGTTGCAGATTTCCAAAGCGGGCGCATACAACCTTTTGAGCAGCCCAGACTTCCCGACCTTGCGGATCGGCGGACGCAAACTGGTGATGAAAACTGAGCTGGTAGAGTGGCTGAAAAGCCGCACGAATCGGAAACCGTGAAAACACGGTCAAGAACTGGAAAAGCGGCAAATCAGCCGATAGGACAAGACAAAATGTACTCCGCATCGTTTAGGGTATTTCCATCGAAAAATCGTATCACTTTTCCAATTCAAGAGCTGGGAAAAATCTATGAGAATCAGGAGGTTTTATGAGAACGGGGCTTACCAAGAAGCAAAAGACAACCGTGATTTATTTTGACGAGCATAGCCGCATCATTGAGGTGCAGACCCACAACACCGATCTCAAAAAACGGCTGATGGCATTTGCGGCAAAGTACCCGCAATGCTGCCGCCAGACTGACGATGACGAGCAAGGCGAACTGACTTTTGAGATTGAGAAAGGACGGTTAAGTTTTCGGTTGACCGCGCCGTATAGCAAGGAACGGAAACAGGCAGCAAGCGATTATGCAAAAGCGATCTACAAGCAAAATTTCAGATGAAATCCAGAGCAGGTATGTTATAATGAATATGAAAATTTTGATTTTATATCTGATTGACACAGAGAATACAAATTGGTGTTGTACAGTAAGGGCGAAAGGAGGGAAAGCACAATGAACAGCAAGATCCTCATTGTGGAAGATGAAGCAAAATTGCGGGAAGTGCTGTGCGACTATTTCAGCAGCAAAGGGGAACTGCCTGTTGAAGCGAGCAACGGAATGCAGGCACTTGAGCTGATTGATGAAAACGAATTTGACGCTGTCCTGCTTGACATTATGATGCCGGAGCTTGACGGTCTTTCTGTGTGTCGCGCAGTACGTAGAACAAACGATGTTCCCATTATATTCCTTACCGCCCTGTCTGATGAAGATGACAAACTTCTTGGTTATGAGTTAGGGGCAGACGACTACATAACGAAGCCCTTTTCCATGTCTGTTCTCTACGCGAAAACGATGGCGCTTATTAAGCGGAATCAGCGGAATGTTCTTGCCGGAGATCGCATGGAGACGGGCGGGATTACCTTGGAGCTTGCCGCCGGAAGAGTGTTTGCGGACAAAAAAGAAGTCCTCCTGACGCCGAAAGAGTTTGCTATTCTGCGCTGCCTGATGCAAAATAAAAACCTTGTGATGAGCCGGGAACAGCTTCTCGTAAAATGCTGGGGCTACGATTACGAGGGTGAGGCCCGGGCAGTTGACACCCACATCAAACGCCTGCGGGAGAAGCTGGGAGTGTATGCGGGCTGCATCAAGACGGTCATTAAGGCTGGCTACAGACTGGAGGGATAAAGATGAAAAAGAAAAAACACACTCGTTCCCTTGCTGCTATTGGTGCTCGCCTCGGTATATTTATTTTCTCCCTCTGGTTTCTGTGTATGTCAATTCTCACATGGGGAACAGCACAATACGTGTTTAGCGACTTAGCTACTGGTGGAATTGATTATGCAGAATATGCTTTAATGTCTGGCAGGCTTGATGATTGGTTTTCTTTGGATGACGAATATGCGCAGAGCCGTCACAATGTACCTGGTGCCCTTGAGTATAACATGAACATGGCTATTGCCTGTGCAAAGCGAGGACTTATCTCTCCCAGATTTGATGGCTACCCATCCATGGAAAAAACCTTTAGTGTATTTAATGACCAATACATTGATTGTGATACAGCCATAGTCTTTTTAGATAAAGAAGGGAACATATTGCGAGAAAGTAGTGACTTTGCCTATTTCAGCTACATACCACAGAATCAGTGGGAGGCTGGAGCGGATGAAACATCTGCTTGCGGCTGGATTGACCTCAACAATGAAGCAGATCCCCGCTATTCTATTTTTAGAACTGCTTACGCTGGAACGAATGATTTGTATGATTTGAATATTATCCGTATCACCGGCTATATGGACGGTTCCCGAATTGAGCCGCTGGCGATGGCTTTTTCCACACTTGGGGCGTACTATAACGCTTTGGATGCGGCCAGCCCTGGATGGAATACTGAGAGCGAGCCGGGCAGTTCGGAAATGATTGTATCGGAGGATGGAAAATCGGCAACCGTTTCCGTGACGGGAGGAAAGAGCGCCACACCGCCGTATTCTGTAAGTGAACTGGATGCCATTGGACTTTTAGAGTGGGATGAGCGGTTTGATTATACGGCACAAGCTGACCCCACAAAGGAACTGGTGACCATATATGCAAGTCGGCCGGAAATGACACTTTATGAGCCGGATGGTCCGGTCCGGTATCAGACAGAAAATTATGATAATTTGCTGGCCCTACTGAAAACGATGGGATACTACAAGGATAAAGGCAGAAATACATTTTACTCTGGCGCTTCCCAATTTGACCTGTGGAACATGGTCGTATTCAGTTCTGCTGGTATTTATGATCTGCGGGACTATGTCCCGGATGGCAGCGAACCATTCCCCGATGCAGAATATACGGTTATGACTGCTATGCAGGCAAGTCCCTTAAAGATTGCCATGTCTTTTCTGCGTAATATGTACCTAATTACATTTAGCGTTGCGTTGCTGGGATTCTTATACATTAACAGTAGAGTGCGGAAACATTTAATTATCCCGCTTCAAATGATGAACGAGGGGATAGCTTCAAATTGGACGCACATCTCTGCATTGAACGAAAAAGCGACAAAGTGGAAAGAACCGTATGAACTGTGGGAACATTATCGTCAGACGCAGGATGCCCTCCAGAACAATAAGAACGAAATCACACGCTTGAACACCGCTTTGGAATACGCCAAAACCGCGGAGCAGAACCGGCGGCAGATGACTTCTAACATTGCCCACGAATTGAAAACCCCGTTGGCCGTGATCCACAGCTATGCGGAAGGTTTGAAAGAACACATTGCAGAGGATAAGCGTGACAAATATATCGATGTCATTCTTTCGGAGGCAGAACGCACTGACAGCATGGTCTTAGAAATGCTTGACCTTTCCCGTTTGGAGGCCGGAAAGGTGAAATTGTCCCGTGATGATTTCTCGCTCATAGCTCTGACACGCTCTATCTTTGAAAAATTAGAAATGGCGGCACAGGCGAAGGACCTTCAAATTGATTTCAACTTTCCGGACGATTTCACAATCACCGCGGATGAAAGCCGTATTGCTCAGGTCGTGGAAAACTTTGCGACAAATGCCATTAAGTACGCACCTACTGGTGGACACATCTCGGTAACCATCCAAACAGACCATTCCAGCACTTCGTTTCACATCGAAAATGACAGCGAACCATTATCAAGCGAAGCACTCAGCAAAGTATGGGACACTTTTTACCGAACGGATGAGGCTCGCTCTGGTGGCGGTACCGGTCTCGGCCTTGCTATCGCAAAAAGCATTGTTGACTTACATGGTGGTAAATGTTCCGTGCGCAATACAAAATTAGGTGTTGAGTTTGGTTTTACAATTTATCGCTGATGCACAACTCCCTTTGGAACAAAGGGCGCACTTCTATACAGGGGCAAGCCCTGTATGTGCGCTCTGCGAGGCAGGCAGCCCAAACACACGAATATTCGGGCTGTTTTGCGTCACTCCGTTCCGTACAAGGGGCTGCACCCCTTGCGCCGCTAAGCGGCTATCCCTGCGGACTTGCTATCTGCGAACGATTTTAACAAACCATTCGCAGATAGCAAGTATGATTGAAAGGAGCATCTATGAAGCGAGACATGGAGCTTGTTCGGCTCATTCTTTTGAAAATTGAAGAAGAATACCGTTCAACAGCGATTTATAATTTGAACATTAGTGGCTACGACATGGAAACTGTCGCCTATCATTGCAAAATACTAAATGAGGCTGGGCTGATTTCTGATTACGGTGCTCAGTATGCGGATAACAGTTTATGGAGTTTCGGCGTAGGCTCTTTAACATGGGAGGGCAATGATTTTCTTGATAAAATCCGAGATAACTCCCAATGGAAAAAGGTTAAAGATGTAATTGCGCAAAAAGGACTCCCCCTTGTTATCGAAACAATTAAGACCATTTCCTCTGCGTTTGTGACAGCCGCAGCAGAGGGAGTAGCAAACTCCATCATTAAAAACGGAGGAACACCGCAATAAAGAATCTGTTCTATATCGTTACATCGTTACATAGACCGTCTACAAAAAAGTAGGCGGTCTTTTTATATCCCCACACTTAAAATCAAGGAGGTCATGCACTATGGCAAAACAGAAAACAATCCCCGAACTGGAAGCTGAGAAAGCGGAAAATGAACGCAAGATCACTCAGCTCCAACACAAAAAACAGCAGCTTGAAAACCGTATCACCTACTACGAAAAGGGAGATCGGCGCAAGCGGGCGCACCACCTTATCACCCGTGGCGCAGCCATTGAAAGTGTCGCACCGCTGACAAAGGTTTTGACCGAAACCGAGTTTTACGCCTTTGCTGAAAAAGCTCTTGCCGTCCCGGAGATCAAAGGCTTGCTTATGGAAGCGGTCAACGAACACAACCGGGCTGAACAGAAAGAGAGGTGTTGAGTATCGCTCTATATCATTTCCATGTGACGCAAATCAAGCGCAGCGCAGGACAATCCGCTATTGCGTCTGCCGCCTATCGCTCCGGCGAAAAGCTGCACAGTGAATACTACGGCGAGGACAGCGACTACACCAAAAAGGGCGGCGTAATCTGTTCAGAAATCCTGCTGCCGCCTAATGCCCCACCCTCTTTCTCTAATCGGGAAACGCTATGGAATGAGGTGGAGAAAGCGGAACGAGGAAAGAAAGCGCAGCTTGCATACAGCTTTGACATTGCTTTGCAGAACGAGTTTTCCATGCAGGAGAACATCGAGCTTGCAAGGCAATTTTTATTGGAGCAATTTGTGAGCCGTGGCATGGTGGTGGACTTCGCCGTTCACGCTCCCGACAAGGAGGACGGCGGGATTTCCAATCCCCACTTCCATGTCATGTGTCCCATCCGTCCTCTGGATGAACACGGCAGATGGGGCGACAAGCAGCGGAGGGAATATCTGTTGGACGAGCATGGTGAGCGCATCCGGGATGAAGCAGGAAACTATGTTTTCAATGCTGTGCCGACCACCGACTGGGGCAGTCCCGACACCTTGGAGCATTGGAGGCAGGCGTGGGCTGATCTGTGCAATCAGAAGTTTGTAGAAAAGGAATTGGACTGCCGGATTGACCACCGCAGCTATGAGCGACAGGGCATCGACCAACTCCCCACCGTCCATGAGGGTGTGACCGTCCGGGCAATAGAAGCAAAAGGCATCCGTACCAACAAGGGCGACCTCAACCGATGGATCAAGGCGACCAACGATTTGATCCGTAATCTGAAAAAGAAAATCTCTGCGCTGCTTGACTGGCTGAAAGAAGCCCATGAGGAATTAAGCAAGCCACAAGCCCCCAATCTGGCGCATCTACTCAGCGATTATTATTCTGGACGCAATGCCAGAGCTTGGAGCCAGAAAGCGAAGATCGGCAATCTTAAAGAGTTCAATGAAATCGTCAATTATCTCATGCAGAACAAGCTGACAACGCCGGAGGAATTACAGGAGCGTGTGTCTGCGCTGAGTGAGCGCATCGACACTCTGAAAAGCTCTATGCGTGGCAAATCCGAGCGTATGAAAGAGTTGGACGAGCTTCTCCGCATGGTGCAGTTTTACACCAAAGGCAAGCCCGTTGCCGACAAGTTAGCAACGATCAAATGGAAAGGCAAGCGGGAGCAGTTCATGTCCGAAAATGAAAACGCACTCCGCCTATATCACATGGCGGAGCGCAAGTTGAAGCCACATTTCAAGGAGGGCAAGCTGCCCATCACCGCATGGCGCAAAGAGCGTGACCGTCTGGAACAGGAGTACAAGACCGGGCAAGCGGAGCTTTCGCCCATCCATGCGGAGGTGAAAAAGCTCTGGCAGATCAAATACAAGGTGGAGCAAGTCATCCATGAGCAGGAGCGGCAGAACGCCGTTACACGGCAGAAAAAACAGGAAATCGAACACTAATCTTTACACATTTTTAGGAGGCATTTATGAGCAAGAAGAACTCATTTGAACATGAAATCGACCCGGAGCTTTTGGCAGAAATCGAGGAATGGGAAAAAGCAGAACACGACGAGCCAGCGGAATATTACTTCTCCAATCCAGACCCGTATCTGAAACCGCAGCCCCTGCCGCCCGACCATCCCCGACACAACTGCTATTTCAACGAGGACGGACATCTTTGCGTGAAAAACTTGTCCGCCTTCTGGCTGCCGGAGTTCACCTTGCAAAAGGAAATCGGAGGCACAGTCTACACCGTCACAGGCAGCTATGACGGCGTGGAAACGCTGGATAAAAAGATGGAGCGCGTCATGGGCGAAAAGTTTACAGAAAAGATGGAGGATTCTGAATGACAAATACGCAGTCTCTTGGTACAATAGAAGCAACCAATCCTGTACTGGCAGTTGCCCCTTTGAAGGAGGAAACAGAAATGTTACGGGCAACTGATAAAATCACCGCGCTTTACTGCCGCTTATCCGTGGAAGATTTGAAAGAGGATAAGAAGGGCGGAAAAGAGGACGAATCCAACAGCATCCAGAATCAGAAAATGATCCTGCTCCAATACGCAAAGGAGCACCGTTTCCCGAACCCAACCTTTTTCGTGGACGATGGGTATAGCGGGACGAACTATGACCGCCCCGGCTTCCAAGCCATGCTTGCGGAGATCGAAGCAGGACGGGTGGCAGTCTGTATTACCAAAGACCTATCCAGACTGGGACGAAATTCTTCGCTGACAGGGCTGTATATCAACTTCACATTCCCGAAGTACAATGTGCGCTATATTGCCATCAATGACCATTTTGACACCATCGACCCCAACAGTACCGACAGCGATATTGCGGGCATCAAGAACTGGTTCAACGAGTTTTTCGCCAAAGACACCAGCCGCAAGATCCGTGCTGTCAATAAGGCAAAGGGCGAACGCGGCGTTCCTCTGACCGTCAATGTTCCATTCGGCTACCGTAAAGACCCGGAGGACAAGACAAAGTGGGTCGTGGATGAAGCGGCGGCATTGGTAGTCAAGCGCATTTTCAAGCTGTGCATGGAAGGGCGAGGCCCGATGCAGATTGCAAAGCTCTTGCAGGAGGAAAAGGTACTTAACCCCACCGCCTACAAGAAGCGTGAGGGCATCAAGACACCCAGCCCGGAAACCGCTGATCCGTACCATTGGAACACCAACACGGTCGTTCACATTCTGGAACGGCGGGAATACACGGGATGTACCGTCAATTTCAAGACCTACACCAACTCCATCTGGGACAAGAAGCAGCGGGAAACGCCTATTGAAAAACAGGCGGTTTTCTACAACACCCACCCGTCGATCATTGAGCAGGAGGTCTTTGACAAGGT
>JABLTR010008397.1_pt1 | contig 20779 bp, 21 predicted proteins | sample 7160071 | NCBI WGS metagenome assembly JABLTR01 (sample SAMN14651230, study PRJNA627086) | human gut metagenome | isolation source: feces | host: Homo sapiens | reverse complement strand
GTGGGCTGCAATATGCAGTTCGGCGGCGACGACCAGTGGTCCAACATGCTGGGCGGCACCGAGCTCATCCGCCGCAAGCTGGGCAAGGACGCCCACGCCATGACCATCACCCTGCTGCTCAACTCCGAGGGCAAGAAGATGGGCAAGACCGCCAAGGGCGCCGTGTGGCTGGACCCCAACAAGACCTCTCCCTACGAGTTCTATCAGTACTGGCGCAACGTGGGCGACCAGGACGTGCTGAAGTGCCTGCGGATGCTCACCTTCCTGCCTCTGGAGCAGATCGACGAGATGGACAAGTGGGAGGGCAGCCAGCTCAACACCGCCAAGGAGATCCTGGCCTTTGAGCTGACCAAGCTGGTCCACGGGGAAGAGGAGGCCAAGAAGGCTCAGGACGCGGCCAAGGCTCTGTTTGTGGGCGGCGGCGACATGAGCAACGTGCCCTCCACCACCCTCACCGCCGACAACCTCACCGACGGCTCCATCGGCATCCTGGACCTGATGGTCACCTGCAAGCTGGCCCCCTCCAAGAAGGAGGCCCGCCGTCTGGTGGAGCAGGGCGGTGTCACCGTCAACGACGAGAAGGTGTCCGACGTGAACCAGCGCTACACCGCCGACGATCTGGCCGGCGACGGCATCATGGTCCGCAAGGGCAAGAAAGTCTATCACCGCGTCCAGATGTAACCCAGAAATTTGGGCCGGGGGAAACCCCGGCCCTTTTGTCATTTGTTTTGATAGGGGAGAGCGGCTATGCAATATTTTCTCCAAGGCTTGACCATGGGGCTTGCCTACGTGGCCCCCATTGGACTGCAAAACCTGTTTGTCATCAACTCGGCCCTGACCCACAACCGCCGCCGCGCCCTGCTCACCGCCTGGATCGTTATTTTCTTCGATGTGACCCTGGCCTTTGCCTGCTTCTTTGGCATCGGCGCGGTGATGCAGCGTTTTCAGTGGCTGCAAATGGCCATTTTGTTTGTGGGCAGCCTCATCGTTATCTCCATCGGCATTGGGCTGCTCCGGGCAAAGGTGGAGGAGATCGACCGCTCCAAGCCCGCACAGTCCATCCCCAAAACCATTTCCTCGGCCTGTGTGGTCACCTGGTTCAATCCCCAAGCCATCATCGACGGGACCATGATGCTGGGAGCCTTTCACGTCACCCTGCCCGCGGCCCAGTCCATCCCCTTCATCTCCGGCGTGGGCACGGCCTCCTGTCTCTGGTTCACGGGGATCACCCTTGCCATCTCTTTGTTCAGTGACCGTTTCAACGCCAAAACCCTGCGCATCATCAATGTTGTGTGCGGCGTGATCATTGTTTTTTACGGTTGTAAGCTGATGTGGAATTTCATTCAGCTTTTCAAATAAAAACCCCCGGCTTGGCCGGGGGTTTTTCTTATCCTTCAAATGATTTAAAATCCGCCCAAGTCCCGCAGCACGGCCCCCGCCGCCACCAGTCCGGCAGCTCCGGGCACGAAGGAGATGGAGCCGGGCGTGGCCCGGCGGGCGGTAGAGCCGGGGCGGGTGTCGGTGCCCACGGTGGCCTCGGTCTCCGCCACGGAAAAGGGGGTGCGGGGCTCCTCGGTGGAGTAGACCACCTTCAGGTGCTGGATACCCCGCTTGCGCAGTTCCTTGCGCATGACCCGGGCCAGGGGACAGCCCTGGGTCTTACTGATATCAGTGACCTGAAAGGCGGTGGGGTCCAGCTTGTTCCCCGTTCCCATGGCGCTGAGAATCGGAACTTGTAAAGCGGTACACCTTGTCACAAGCTCCAGCTTGGCGGCCACGGTGTCGATGCAGTCCACCACGTAATCGTACTGGGCCAGGTCCACCTGGTCCGCGTTTTCCGGCAGGTAAAACATGCGGATGGCCTTCACATCGCAGGCGGGGTTGATGTCCAAAATCCGGCGGGCCACCACCTCCGCCTTGGGCTGGCCGATGGTGGAGTGGAGGGCGGCGATCTGGCGGTTCAGATTGCTCTCCGAGACGGTGTCATCGTCATAAAGGTGTAAAGCACCTACACCTGCCCGTGCCAGCGCCTCAACACAAAATCCGCCCACGCCGCCCACGCCGAACACGGCGACTTTGGCAGACATGATGCGGGAGAGGGGCTCGTCTCCAAGGAGCATACGGGTACGGATCAGGGCGTCAGACATAGCGGGGGACCTCCTGGCGGAACAAAATTTTTCTTAGTATACCACACCCGCGCCCAAAAAAAAAGGACCCCGAAGGGTCCTTTTCAAAGGAGCTGCCAGAATAGGCCGTGCTGGGTACAGTACCAGAACAGCTTTCCATGGCCGATGCGGGGCAGGCGGGTCTGCAGATCCCACTCGGGGTAGAGCCGCTTCAGCACCAGGGTGTCTCCCGTCACCAGGGCCACGAAGGAGACGTAGTGCTCCTTGGTCATGGGGTGGGGGGAGGCGATGAAGTAGTCATTTTCGATGATCTCCACAGGCAGGCGCTCCTCCTGAGGGGCTTTCACTGCCTCCAGAGGGGCGAGCTTTTTGCCGCAGCAGGTGACGGCGGCGCCCGCCTGGGCGGTGAGCAGGTTGCCGCAGGTGGGGCAGACGTAGAAGTTCAGGTGTTTCATGGTTCCTCCGGTTTGTTCATTTTCCAACAGCTCCCCGGCCAGCAGGCCCTCCACCTCCACGCCCAGGATCTGGGCCAGGCGGGGGAGCAGGGAGACGTCGGGACAGCCCTGGCCGCGCTCCCACTTGGACACGGCCTTATCGCTGACGCCGATGCGCCCGGCCAGCTGGAGTTGGGTCAGGGCCTGCTGGGTGCGCAGGCTGCGGATCAGGCCGCCGATCTTTTCGTAGTCCATATAGGTTCCTCCCAGGTGATGAAATTTGTCCGTCCCATACAGGATAGCAGAGAATGGACCGTTTGCCAACCGACGCCCCGTTTACCTACTTTTTTCGAGAAAAAAGTAGGCAAAAAAGCTTCCTGCAAAGCTGCGCTTTGCCTCTCGCCCGTAGGGAAGGAAAGAGGACTACGAAAGCTCATCCCTCGCCTGAAGTCCAGAGCGTAGGGGCCGATGTCCTCATCGGCCCGAACTGGGCTTTGCCTGGTCAGGCGGCGTACGTTCAACGAAGTTGCCATCAAATTTTAGACCAGGCAGGGGCCTGTGTCCCCGAGGCAAGAAGGACAGGCCACTCAAATTTTGTCCGCCGGATGAAATTTCCAGGACCACAGGCAGGCGTCTCTCGTAAACGGGGGCCTGGGGGGAGACGGCATGGAGGACCGGGCGGCCAAGCCGCCAGTCCGATTGCGGCTTCCCCCAGCGGTTCTTTGGTTCCTTTCTGACCGCTCAGAAAGGAACCCGCCCCGCAGGGCAAAATCCTCTCCATAAAGAAGAACGGCCATGGAAACCCATGGCCGTTCTTAATCTGTAAAGGGATATCACTTCACAAGATGACTCATGTCATACAGGCCGGGAGCCTGGACAGTCGCCATGAATTTGGCGGCCTCCACCGCGCCCTGGGCGAAAATCTCCCGGGACAGGGCGGTGTGCTTGATCTCCATGATTTCGTCGTGACCGGCAAAAATGATCTCGTGCTCACCCACAATGGTGCCGCCCCGGACAGCGGAGATGCCAATCTCCTTCTTATCCCGGGGATGGCGCACGCTGTGGCGCTCAAAGACGTACTCGGTCTCGTGGCCGCAGGCGGAGGCGGCGGCGTCCGCGATCATCAGCGCGGTGCCCGAGGGGGCGTCCACCTTGCGGCGGTGGTGCCGCTCCACGATCTCAATGTCGTAGCTGTCGCCCAGCACCGCGGCGGCCTTCTTCACCAGCTCCAGCAGCACGTTGATGCCCAGAGACATGTTGGCCGAGCGGAAAATGGGGACCTCCAGGGCGGCGGCCCCGATCTGAGCTACCTGCTCAGGGCTGTAGCCCGTGGTGGCCAGGATGAGGGGGGTGCCGGTCTGCTTGGCAAAGGCCAGCAGGCCGTCCAGAGCCGCAGGAGAGGAGAAGTCGATCACCGCGTCGGCCTTGCCGGTGAACTGAGCAGGGGAGGAGTAGACGGGAAACTCCCGGTCGTTGGCGCCCAGCACGTCAAAGCCAGCCACCACCTCCACCTCGGGGTCGGCCGCACAGATGGACTCCACTACCCGGCCCATGTGGCCGTTGCAGCCGGAAATAATTATCTTTCGCATGGGGAAAACTCCTTTCCTCCTTCGCCGTTGGGCGGGAGGGATTACTTCAGCAGGCCCATGCGCTCCATGGAGGCGCGCAGCACGGCCAGATTCTTCTCGGAAATGTCGCACAGGGGCAGACGCAGGGTGCCGGCCTCCATGCCCATGAGGTTCAAAGCGGCCTTCACGGGAATAGGATTGACCTCGCAGAACAGGGCGTCGATGAGGTCCATGTACTGGATCTGCAGCTTGGAGGCGGCCTCAAAGTCGTTCTCCAGGCACAGGTGGGTCATCTTCACCATGACCTCGGGGATGATGTTGGAGGCCACGGAGATTACGCCCTTGGCGCCCAGGGACATCATGGGCACCACCTGGTCGTCGTTGCCGGACCAGATGTAGAAGTCGTCGCCGCACAGGAAGCGGGTGTGGGCCAGGAGGGAGAAGTTGCCGCTGGCCTCCTTGACGCCGTTGATCTTGGGATTCTCAGAGAGAATCTTGTAGCTCTCGGCGGTGAAGGACACGCCGGTACGGCTGGGCACGTTATAGAGGATGATGGGCAGCTCCACCCGGTCGGCGATGTACTCATAGTGCTTGACCAGACCGGTCTGGGAGCACTTATTGTAGTAGGGGGTCACATGAAGCAGGGCATCCGCGCCGGAGTCCTGGGCGTGGAGGGAGAGGTAGACGGCGGCGGAGGTGTCGTTGGAACCCGCGCCGGCGATGACCTTCACCCGGTGGTTGACTCGCTCCACGCAGTAGTCCACGGCAGCGATGTGCTCCCGGATGGTCATGGTGGCAGACTCGCCGGTGGTGCCGCAGACGCAGATGGCGTCCACGCCGCCGGCGATCTGGGCGTCGATCAGCCGCCCGAAGGCGTCGTAGTTGATATTTCCGTTGGCGTCAAAAGGGGTGGCAATGGCCACGCAGGAGCCGGTGAACACGGGAGTGCGCATGATATCACAACCCTTTCTTTCAGAATTAGGAATTAGGAATTAGAAATTAGGAGTTAGGAATTTAGAATTCATCCCGATCAGGAACCTGCCCGTACGGCGCAGCCGGACGGTTAATTCCTAATTCCTCATTCCAAATTCCTAACTGGACCGCTGACTGTTCAGCGGTCCATATACCCTTCGGCGCACAGCAGCTCGGCCAGCAGCACCGCGCCGCCGGCAGCACCGCGCAGGGTGTTGTGGCTCAGGCCAACGAACTTGTAGTCGTACTGGGTGTCCTCACGCAGGCGGCCCAGAGAGATGGCCATGCCGCCCTCCAGCTCACGGTCCAGCTTAGCCTGGGGACGGTCGGGCTCCTCGAAGTAGTGCAGGAACTGCTTGGGGGCAGAGGGGAGGTTCAGCTCCTGGGCGCGGCCCTGGAAGCTGGCCCACTCGGCCTTGATCTGCTCCACAGAGGGTTTTTCTCCCTTGAAGGAGACAAACACGGCGGCGGTGTGGCCGTCGGACACGGGGACACGCAGGCACTGGGCGGTGATGGCGGGACCGGCGGCCTTGACGATCTTGCCGTCCTCCACCTTGCCCCAAACCTTCAGAGGCTCCTGCTCGCTCTTCTCTTCCTCGCCGCCGATGTAGGGGATGAGGTTATCCACCATCTCGGGCCAGCGCTCAAAGGTCTTGCCCGCGCCGGAGATGGCCTGGTAGGTGCAAACCAGCACCTTGTCGATGCCGAACTTGCGCAGGGGGTGCAGGGCAGGGGCGTAGGACTGAATGGAGCAGTTGGACTTCACGGCGATGAAGCCCCGCTTGGTGCCCAGGCGCTGACGCTGGGCGGGGATGACCTTCAGGTGCTCGGGGTTCATCTCGGGCACCACCATGGGCACATCGTCAGTCCAGCGGTGGGCGGAGTTGTTGGACACCACGGGGCACTCGGCCTTGGCGTAGCGCTCCTCCAGGGCGCGGATCTCTTCCTTCTTCATATCCACGGCGCAGAACACGAAGTCCACCATGGAGGCGATCTTCTCCACATCGGCGGCGGCGTCCAGGACCACCAGGTTCTTGGCCTCGGCGGGGATGGGAGTCTTCATAGCCCAGCGGGCGGAAACGGCCTGCTCATAGGTCTTGCCGGCAGAGCGGGGAGAGGCGGCAATGGCGGTGAGCTGGAACCAGGGGTGATTCTCCATGAGGGTCACAAAGCGCTGACCCACCATGCCGGTTCCGCCGATGATACCTACTTTGTACTTCTTTTCCATTTTGATTACCTCCACAACAGCACAGGATATCTTATGTCCCTGGCCTAGAATAGATGTATCCTTCACCTGAAAATTCCCGCCGGACCGGCTGCCCGGAGGGCTTCCAGAGATTGGAGCAGAGAAAAAAATAAATCAGCGGCTTTTCAAGCGGCTGATTTTGTACTATAATGTCGTCTGTGCCCTGCAGGAAACAGGCGGCAAAATATTCACAAAAGCAGACAGCGCTCCACCAGGAAGCCTACCTGGTGACAGTCACGGGGCTGTTAACCCGGCGACCAGAGCCCGCCCGTTCCGGCACGTGGGGCCCTTCGGCGGCCGTCCCTTTCAGCATGGCTCGCGGGGAGCCGGGTCCCTGACCATGCCTACTGATGTTGGCCGCGCCTCTATCTTGCAGAAGTTGCATTTATCCTATCATGTTTGACGATGGGTGTCAATAGAACGAATCGGACGAAACGGAGAAATGGAGCCTGATATGAAGAAAGTATTTGTGCGATTTGCCGCCCTCTTCCTTGCAGCAGCGATATGTGTGTGCGGCACATGGACAGTCAGCGCCGCTTCCTCCAACCGTATGGTGCGGGTGGGACTGGCCTACGGCAGCGGCGCCCTGGTCAACGCCAACCTGGAAAACAACACAGGGTATGGCTCCGGCTACCGCTTTGGATATTACGATGACAGCCTGAATTTCGTGGAATTGGGCCGCACCTCCCAAAGCCAGACGGCCCTCACCATGATCAAGACCCAGAACACCTGGGTACTGAAAAACGGGAGCAGCTACACCTATTCCAATTCGGACAACGGCGGCTCTCTCATCGGTTGCTACCACATCCAGATGCCCGGCAGCTACAGTGACTATTCCTCCGCCTCCGCAGCGGCCGCTGGATACTCCGACGGCTTTGTGGCCTGGATCGACGGAGAGTATCAGGTCCGCACCGGGGCCTACGCCACCAAGGAGGACGCCCAGGCCGCCCTGGGCGGGGGAGAGGGGACCGTTGTGGGCACCAGCTCCTACGGCGTCAACGTGACGGCCACCGGCTCCACCCAGATCCTGTTCCAGTTTGACGGCGGCTCGGCCCGGGCTCTGGGCATCATGCCCGACGTCACCGGGGCGGGCACGGTGCGCACCTGGTTCAAGGGCTACCGCTACTACGGCGGCTTCCGCTATGAGCGCATCAACGGCGGCAACCTCACCGTGGTGAACATCGTGGACATGGAGACCTACATCAAGGGCGTGGTGCCCTACGAGATGAGCAACAGCTGGCCCCTGGAGGCCCTGAAGGCTCAGGCCATCTGCGCCCGCAGCTACGCCTACAACAACATTCAGCAGAACAAGCACAAGAGCTACCACTTCGACGTGTGCAACACCACCGACTGTCAGGTCTACTGCGGCGCGGGGAGCAATTCCTCCTCCTACCAGGCCAACGCCCGCACCGACCAGGCGGTGGAGGCCACCGCGGGCCAGTACGGCTGGTATGACGGCAGCGTCATCGAGGCCTACTACTCCGCCAGCCACGGCGGAGCCAGCGAGAGCGTGGCCAACGTGTGGGGCTCCTCGCTGTCCACCTATCCCTATCTGTGCGGCGTCACCGACCCCTACGAGGCCGACATGGCGGACAAGAATTCTTACTCCTCCTGGACGGTGTCCTACACCACCGCCCAGCTCACCAGCCGCCTGCAGAGCAAGGGCTACGGCGTGGGCACCTCCGTGTCCTCTCTGACCCTGACCTACTCCGATCTTGGCAACGTCATTGCCGTGAAGGTGAACTTTGAAAACGGCAAGAGCAACACCTTTAAGCCCACCACCATCCGCAGCGTCTTTGGGGTCAGCTCCATCCGCTTCAACGTCAACGGCCAGGGGGCGGGCAGCGGCTCCTCCTCCGGTTCCGGCTCCGCCTCGGGCAATCTGCCTGTCAACGGCAGCGGCAGCCTGAGCGATCAGGACAGCTACTCCGTCATCAGCGGCAGCGGCTCCATCTCCTCCGTGCAGCGGGACGACCTGTACGCCATCTCGGGCAGCGGCGCGGTGGACAAGGTGGACAGCCAGAACTCCTCCGGCGGCGGCTCCGGCACCCCCAGCGGCACCACCGTCCAGGTCAGCGGCAGCAGCTACTCCTTTAACGGCAGCGGCAACGGCCACCAGCTGGGCATGAGCCAGTGGGGCGCCTACGCCATGGCCAACCGGGGCTACACCTACGATGAGATCATCGAATTCTATTACCCCGGCACCTACGTAAAATAACCACAGAAAGGCAAGAGACACTGTGAAGACTTCTGATTTTGATTTTGAGCTCCCCGAGGAGCTCATCGCCCAAACCCCCCTGGAGCGCCGGGACGCCTCCCGTCTGCTCACCCTGGACAAGCATACCGGGGCGGTGGGCCATCACCACTTTTACGACCTGCCCCAGTTTCTGCGTCCCGGGGACTGCCTGGTGCTGAACAACTCCCGGGTCATCCCCGCCCGGCTCATCGGCCACCGCCCCACCGGCGGCGTGTGCGAGGTGCTGCTGCTGGTGGACCGGGGGGACAAGTGCTGGGAGTGCCTGGTGCGGCCCGGCCGCAAGCTGAAGCCCGGGGCTCAGGTGATCTTCGGCGACGGGGAGACCCTCACCGCCACCGTGGAGCAGGAGCTGGACGACGGCAAGCGCCTGGTCCGCTTCCACTATGAGGGCATTTTCCTGGAAATTCTGGAGCGCCTGGGCAAGATGCCCCTGCCGCCCTACATCAAGGCGGAGCTTCAGGACAACGAGCGGTATCAGACGGTGTACTCCAAGATCAGCGGCTCCGCCGCCGCCCCCACCGCCGGGCTCCACTTCACCCCGGAGCTTTTGCAGAAGGTCCAGGACATGGGGGTCAAGGTGTGCTACGTCACCCTCCACGTGGGTCTTGGCACCTTCCGTCCCGTAAAGGCGGAGGACATTGAGAACCATGAAATGCACTCCGAGTACTGCCAGATCAGCCAGGAGACGGCGGACATCATCAACGAGACCAAGAAAAACGGCGGCCGGGTCATCTGCGTGGGCACCACCTCCTGCCGCACCATCGAGTCCTTTGCCGCCGAGGACGGCACCATGACCGAGCGCTCCGGTTGGACCAACATCTTCATCTATCCGGGCTACCGCTTCAAGGTACTGGACGCCCTCATCACCAACTTCCACCTGCCTCAGTCCACCCTCATCATGCTGGTGTCCGCCCTGGCCGGCCGGGAGCACGTGCTGGCCGCCTATGAGGAGGCGGTGCGGGAGCGCTACCGCTTCTTCTCCTTCGGAGACGCCATGTTCATTTCCTGACCGCCATCTCCCGCACCCGCCAGGGCAGGGGAGAAGGGACATTTTGATATGTAAGGAGTTTTTCTGTGTTTGAAGTCATCAAGCAAGAGGGGCGCGCCCGCCGGGGCGTCTTTACCTGCCCCCACGGCACCGCTCAGACCCCCGTCTTTATGAACGTGGGCACCCAGGGTGCCATCAAGGGAGCGGTCTCCGCTCACGACCTGAAGGACATTGGCTGCCAGATCGAGCTGTCCAACACCTACCACCTCCACCTGCGTCCCGGCGACCAGGTGGTCAAGCAGCTGGGCGGCCTGCACAAGTTCATGGCCTGGGACGGCCCCATGCTCACCGACAGCGGCGGCTTCCAGGTGTTCTCCCTGGCTTCCCTGCGGAAGATCAAGGAGGAGGGCGTCCATTTCTCCTCCCATCTGGATGGCCGCAAGATCTTCATGGGCCCCGAGGAGTCCATGCAGATCCAGTCCAACCTGGGCAGCGACATCGCCATGGCCTTTGACGAGTGCATCGAGAACCCCGCCCCCCGGGAGTACGTGGAGCGCTCCATCGCCCGCACCACCCGGTGGCTGGAGCGGTGCGTCGTGGAGCACAAGCGGCTCAATGAGCTGCCCGACTGCGTCAACCCCGGCCAGATGCTCTTCGGCATCAACCAGGGCGGCACCTATCCCGACCTGCGGGTGCAGCACATGCAGGACATCGCCAAGCTGGACTGTGACGGCTACGCCATCGGCGGCCTGGCAGTGGGCGAGCCCACCCAGGTGATGTACGACATCATCGACGCCGTGGAGCCCCACATGCCCAAAGAAAAACCCCGCTACCTCATGGGCGTGGGCACCCCCTCCAACATCATTGAGGCGGTGGCCCGGGGCGTGGACTTCTTCGACTGCGTCATGCCCGCCCGCAACGCCCGCCACGGCAAGCTCTACACCTGGCAGGGCACCATCAACATTAAAAATGAGAAGTACAAGCTGGACACCCGTCCCATCGACCCCACCTGCACCTGTCCCGCCTGCCAGTCCTTCTCCCGGGCCTACCTGCGCCACCTCATCACGGCAGGGGAGATGCTGGCCATGCGTCTGGCCGTCATGCACAACCTGCACTTCTACAATGAGCTCATGGCTCGCATCCGCCAGGCCCTGGACGAGGGCACCTTTGAGCAGTTCCGGGCTGAGTACTCCGGCAAGCTGGACCGCCCCATCCAGGAGGGCTGAACCGGATTTTAGAAAATTGCCAAAAGGGCTTGCCAAGGGACAAAAAAACAGATATAATTACCAAAGCGCATTTCTTTGACTACTGGATTTGGAGGGACATGTACCGTGAATCAAGGTATGCAATCTATCATTCTGCTCGTTGTAATGTTCGCGCTGATCTACTTCTTTATGATCCGCCCCGAGAACAAGCGGAAGAAGGAAGCTCAGGCTCTTCGCGATTCTCTGGCCGTGGGTGACGAGGTCACCAGCATCGGCGGCATTACCGGAACCGTGTGTGCCGTGAAGGAGAACACCATCGTCATCGAGTCCGGTGCCGACCGCGTGCGGATCGAGCTGGCTAAGTGGGCTGTTTCCACTAAGAATCAGGCTCCCGAGGCGAAGTAAGCATGAAATAGACCCTCCCCGCATAGGATTCCTCAGACGAGGAACCGCGGGGAGGGTTTTTGTATGGGTAAACGGGAAAAGAAGCGGGAGGAGCCCGCCCCCTGGCTGGCCGCCGCCTGCCAGGTGCTGAAGGGGACGCTGGCCGCCACGGTGCTGGCCGTGGGGGCGCTGTTTTTGTGGTCGGCCCTCATCTCCGCCGGCGCGGTGCCCGACCGCCTGATGGAGCGGGGTATCCCGGCCTGCTGCGTGCTGGGGGCCTTCCTGGGCGGGCTGCTGGCCATCCGGGGCCACCGCAAGCGGGCGCTGCTGCTGGGACTCGGGGCAGGAGGGGGGCTGTTTCTCCTGCTGCTCACCGGGGGACTGGTGTGGTTTCAGCAGACCGCGCCCTCGGGAATTGCCATGAGCGTGCTGCCCGCCTGCCTGTGCGGCGGAGCCCTGGCCGGAATTTTGGGTCGGGAACGGAAGAAAAAACGGAAAAGATAGATTGAAATGCCTTGACAGATATGGTATAATGATAGCAAACCTATGCGGGGCATGCCCCGTGACAAATTAGGAGGAGATTCCAATGAAACACATTCAGACTCTCAACGGCGCCACTCTGAAGGCCAGCGCTGCCAAGGGCGGCTGCGGCGAGTGCCAGACTTCTTGCCAGTCCGCCTGCAAGACTTCCTGCACCGTGGCCAACCAGAAGTGTGAGAACCAGTAATATACATGGTCGCTTGAGAAGGGCAGGCGTTTGCCTGCCCTTTTTCATGCCCCAATCAGGGGCGAAACAATGGATTCGGAAGGAAGTTTGAACTATGGTACATACCTTTACTGCCCTGGGTCAGTACCTGGCGGCAGATGTGAACAGCGGTGCCGTCCACGTTCTGGACCGCATGGGCTACGACCTGCTCTCCCGGGTGGAGGGCCCCATGGGGGAGAAGTGCCCCCAGGAACTGAAGGATCAGCTGCCCCAGTATGATCCCAAGGAGCTGGACGAGCTGTGGGAGGAGCTGCACACCCTCCAGGACCAGGGCCTGCTGTTCACCGACGATGAGTACATCGACCGGGACAAGGCCATGGAGCTGCCCCGCCAGGCGGTGGTGAAGGCCCTGTGCCTGCACGTGTCCCACGACTGCAACCTGCGCTGCCGCTACTGCTTCGCCTCCACCGGCGACTTCGGCACCGGCCACCGCATGACCATGGACTTTGAGACCGCCAAGAAGGCCATCGACTGGGTGGTGGAGAAGTCCGGCAAGCGGCGCAACATCGAGGTGGACTTCTTCGGCGGCGAGCCTCTCATGGCCATGGACACCGTGAAGAAGACCGTGGAGTACGCCCGTTCCCTGGAGAAGGAGCATGACAAGGTGTTCCGCTTCACCATCACCACCAACGGCGTACTGCTCAGCGACGAGAACATCGAGTACATCAACCGGGAGATGTCCAACGTGGTCCTCTCCATCGACGGCCGTCCCGGCGTCAACGACCACATGCGTCCCACCATCAACGGGAAGGGGAGCTATGAGGTCATCGTGCCCAAGTTCCAGAAGCTGGTGGCCGGCCGGGGCACCAAGGACTACTACGCCCGGGGCACCTTTACCCGGGAGAACCTGGACTTTGCCGAGGACGTGAAGCACCTGGCCTCTCTGGGCTTCCGCCACGTCTCCGTGGAGCCCGCCAGCGGCCCCCTGGACGATCCCTTCGCCATCAAGGAGGAGGATCTGCCCAAGGTGAAGGAGGAGTACGAGAAGCTGGCCCGGGAGCTTATGGGCCGCAAGGACGTGAACTTCTTCCACTTCAACGTGGACCTGAAGCAGGGCCCCTGCGTCATCAAGCGCCTGCGGGGCTGCGGCGCCGGCTGCGAGTATGTGGCCATCACCCCCGACGGCGACATCTATCCCTGCCACCAGTTCGTAGGGAAGGAGGAGTACCGTCTAGGCAATGTGTTCGACGGCTCCTTCGACATGGGCATCTCCGGAAAGTTTGCGGAACAGAACATCTACACTCGTCCCGCCTGCCGGGAGTGCTGGGCCCGCTTCTACTGCAGCGGCGGCTGCTCCGCTTCCAACCTGCTGGTCAACGGCGACATAAGTCAGTCCAACGAGGTGGCCTGCGAAATGGAGCGCAAGCGCCTGGAGTGCGCCATCGCCCTGCAGGCCATCGCCTCCGGGATGGAGAATACGCAGGGTAATTATACCGACTGTAATCAGTGTGACGGCTGCCAGTAAGCTGTAATCACTGTAATCTCCCGTTTTTCTTCGTAAAAACTCAAAAAATCTACATTTTTTAAGGCCGGGCACCTTGTTTTAGGTGCCCGGCCTTTTTCGTGGTTTGCATGGTTTACATAATTACATTTACATAAAACTTGCCCAGAATGAAAGTTTTTTGAAAATTTTGCGAAAAAGGCTTGCGTGAAATGGTTGTGAGGGATATAGTAGAAATGACGAAAAAACTGGTCGAAGCACGGGGCCTATTTGCTTCTATTTTTCTGTGCCGGTTCATAGGCTGAATTGGGAGAGGTGACAGCCATGAACAGACACAATAACAGCGGGTGGCAGCTGCCCCTGTGCCGACCCGGTCCACTGGCCCTTTTGGGATGCGCCTTTTTGTTGGGCGGCGCCCTGGGGGCCGCCATGGGCGGACTGCTGTCCCAGGAGTCGGCCGCCGCCCTGGGAGACTATTTACAGGATTATCTCACCCTGGCCCGGGACGGACAGATCCGCCCGGAGCTTGGAAGCATGCTGTGGGAGCAGCTGCGATTTTTTCTGGGAACTGCGGTGCTGGGTGTGACCGTGCTGGGTGTGGCCGGGGTCCCGGTGCTGTTTGCCCTGCGGGGCGCCCTTCTGGCCTTCTCCACGGCGGGGATCTGCCGCGCCTGCGGCCTGCCTGGATTGCCGGGGGCATTCCTGCTCTTTGGTCTGCCCGCCCTGTTGTGGGCGCCCGTGCTGTTTGTGGCGGGGGCCCAGAGCATGGAAGGGGCCCTGTTTTTGCTGCGCCGTCTCATGGAGGGAGGGCGCAGCGGTCCGCCGCCCTATTCCGCCCCCTACTGGGGCAGGCTGGGCCTTTGCGCCGCGGCCCTTTGTCTGTGTGTCGTGCTGGAGTATCTGGCCGCGCCGGCTCTGCTGGCTCTGGCCGCCCAGCTGATGTTGTAAAGGAATTCGTATGAGGGAGTTGTCTGTGTGTCTGAGTTGCTGCGTCTGTATGAGGAATATTTGATCTCGGAAAAAAAGGCTTCGGCCAATACGGTCAGCTCCTATCTGCGGGACATCCATCAGTTTGAAGCTGCCGTCTCCGAGTGGGGGGTGGAGCTGACCCAGGTGACCACCCAGGACGTGGAGCGCTATGCCGCCTCCATGACCCGGAAGGGCCGCTCCGCCGCCACGGTGACCCGGTCCATCGCCGCCATCAAGTCCTTCTACAACTGCCTCATCGCCCTGGGGGCGGTGGAGTCCAACCCCGCCAAGGGCGTGGTCCCCGCCAAGGTGGAGCGCAAGCTGCCCCAGATCCTCACCGGGAAAGAGGTGGAGCTGTTCCTGGAGCAGCCCGACTGCTCCGACCTGAAGGGCTTTCGGGACCGGGCCATGCTGGAGCTGCTGTACGCCACCGGCATCCGGGTCAGCGAGCTCATCGCCCTGAACGTGGACGACCTGAACCTGCCCGCGGCAGTGCTCCACTGCGCCAGCAAGGGCAAAGAGCGGGTCATCCCCCTGTACCACACAGCGGTGCGGGCCCTCACCGAGTATCTCAACCGGGTGCGCCCCCAGCTGGTGGAGTCTCCCGAGGAGGAGGCCCTTTTTGTGAACATGAGCGGCGAGCGCATGAGCCGCCAGGGCTTCTGGAAACTTATTAAGTACTATCAGGAGAAGGCGGGCATCCAGAAGGACATCACGCCCCACACCCTGCGCCACTCCTTCGCCGCCCACCTGCTGGAAAACGGGGCGGACCTGCGTTCCATCCAGGAGATGCTGGGGCACGCGGATATTTCCTCCACCCAGATCTACTCCCGGCTGCTGAACCAGAAACTGAAAACCGTCTATCAAAAGGCCCATCCCAGGGCATAAAAAAAGACCGGACGCATTCGCGTCCGGTCTGAGACTGTCGAAAAAGGCCAGCGGCCTTTTCCGACAAAAGACTGCATGGCGAATAGGGTTCGATTTCTTCCGAAATTGTCACCCTATCCACCATGAGAAGTGTCATTTCCCAGGCACATGTCCTGGGAAATGACAGAATTTCATTTGGTTCCACCGCCTGCGGGCGGCGGAACTCTGCGAGGCTTCCTTTCGGGGGAGTTTTTCGAAAAACTGAGGCCGGACGCATTCGCGTCCGGCCTTTTGGCGTTCCTCAGGCAGCATGGCCGCTATGGGATGTTTTATTCGGCCTGCCAGCCCTTGCACACGTCGATCCATGCCAGGCTGCCGGAGTACTGCTCCAGCTCCGGGCAGGTGAGCTCAATGGCGGAATTGGAGCTGCCCGCGGCAGGAAAGACGGTGTCAAACCGCTGCAGGGACACGTCCAGATAGGTCTTGACCCCCTGGGGGTTGGCGAAGGGACACACGCCGCCCACGGCGTGGCCCGTCATCTCCACTGCCTGCTCCGGGGTGAGCATCTTGGCCTTGGTGTGGAAGAACGCCTTGTACTTGCTGTTGTCCACCTTGGCGTCGCCCGCGGCCACCACCAGCACGCACCCGTCCTCCACCAGGAAAGAGAGGGTCTTGGCAATGCGGGCGGGGATCACCCCCACCGCCTGGGCCGCCAGTTCCACCGTGGCGCTGGAGACGGGAAACTCCAGAATGTCCTGCTCCCGGCCCAGGGACCGGAAGTATTCCCGTACCCGTTCAATGGACACTGCTCAGCCCTCCAGCTTGCGGGCGGTCTTGGCCAGGAAGCGCTCGTTGGTGACGATGAAGCGCTGGTGGGTGCCCTGGCCGATAAGGCCCTTCTCGTCATAGGCCCAGACCTTCAGCTCGATGCGTTTGCCGTCCACCTCGGTGACCTCGCTCTCGGCCCACACCTTCATGCCGATGGGGGAGGCGGAGTCGTGGCTCACGTTCAGCTTGGTGCCCACGGTGCTCTCGCCCTCGGCCAGGTAGGGGGCGATGGAGGTCCAGGCGGCTTTCTCCATCAGGGCGGTCATAAACGGCGTGCCGAACACGGGCAGCGCCCCGGAACAGGCGGCCTGGGCGGTATTCTTCTCGCTGACCACATCGTCAGCACGTCCCTTGATTCCAACTTCAATCGACATATGGACTCTCCTTTGTGTTTCAATGGAGCCGGGCAAAGCCCGGCCTCCCCATTTTACTCCAAGGGGCGGGAAAAATCCAGACCGGAGGGGCAGAATTTTGTCTTACACCAGGGTCACATAGTCCTCCTTGGCATAGCCCTGAATGTCGTTGTACCGCACCAGGAACCACTCGCCCGTCTTGCCCAGCACGGTGAGAGGGGCGCCGTCGGGGGCCTGAGCCAGAATCCTGCCTTCAAGACTGGGCTGGGAACGGATGTTCAGCACCCCCCAGTCCACGTCCACCCGGCCGCTGCGGGCGCACTGGGGGGAGAGGAAGGGAATGTCGAAGTAGTCGGCCAGGGACATGACCAGATTTTTGGCCACGGCGTCCAGATTGTTTCGAATCCACTCCGCGTCCTGGGGGTTGTCGTGGTAACCCAGCTCCAGGAAGGCCGACGGAGCCCGCACCCGGCGCACCTCGCCGATGGCGGTGGTGGGCTGGGCCACCACCTGGTCGGGCAGGGGATAGATGGCCTTCAGGTTGTTGGCGATGATGGTGGCCGCCCGCTGGCCCGCTTCGCTGCCGGGGTAGTAAAAGACGATGATGCCCCGGGCGGCGCCCTCGCTGCCCTCGGGGGAGGCGTTGGAGTGGAGGGCCAGGTGCAGGTCGTAGTTGCCCGCGTTGGAGGCGGCGATGGACTGGGCCGCCGTCATGTCCGGGGTGTTGCGGGAGTAGCGGATGCCGCTGGCCAGCAGATAGGGCACCATCTTGTCGGCCAGCAGATTCATATACAGCTCCTCGGTGCCGCCGTTGACGTAGTTATTGTACTCCTGGGTGGAGGGGGAGAGATAAATAATGGGCATAAAGGGATACCTCCTGTTTTTCTCATGCTATGCCCAAGGAGGAGGGGTGGTGCGGAAAAAACCTCTTGACAAGAAGAGGTTACGAGTGTAACCTATAGTCAGGTTACAGCTGTACCCTATCCACAAGGAGGTATCATTTCATGAAGGAGCTGGCGTCAAAGATCTCCCCCGCGGAGCGAAAGGTGCTGGAGGTGCTGTGGCAGGCGGGGAAGCCCCTGCCCATCGCCGCGGTGCGGGAGGGCCTGGAGAGCAGCGGCTGGGACGGTTCCACCGTGAAAACCCTGCTGCGCCGCCTGTGCGAAAAGCAGGCGGTCTCCGCGGAAAAGCGGGAGGTGTTCTACTACCGGCCCCTGCTCACCCGGGAGGAATACCGGGATTGGTCCACCCAGGAGCTCATTGAGCGGGTATACCAGGGCAGCGCCCTGGACCTGGTGGCCGGACTGGTGCGCCGGGAGCAGCTGACGGCCAGCGATCTGGAGGAGCTGCGGGCCATTGTGGCCGGGGAGGAAGGGCATGGATGACCTGCTGGTCCAGGTAGCCGCCCTGTCGGCGGCCGGGACCGCCCTCATGGGCTTCACCGCTCTGGTGTGCCGTTTCGCGGGAAACCGCATTTCCCAGCGCACCGCGTACCTGCTCTGGATTCTGGTGCTGGCGCGGCTGCTGTGTCCCCTGTGGAGCCCCGGCTTTTCCAAGGCCGCGGCGGAAGGAGAGGCCCAGGGTCTCTGGACCCTGCGCACCGGCCCTGTCTCCCAGCTGGCCCAGGCCATTCCTCAGGAGGCGGCCCAGGTTGGTGAAATGCTGCTGCCTATGCTCACAGCCCTGTGGGCTCTGGGGGCGGCGGCGGTGCTGCTGGTGCGGTGGGCAAGCTACCGCGCCCTGAAAGGGCGGCTGCTGGCCGGGGCCGTTCCCGCCGGGGAGGACACCCGGTGCCTGCTGGGGCATCTCACCCGAGACCGGCGGCGTCCCGCTATCCTATGCGCCCCCCAGGTCCCGGCCCCCATGCTCATGGGGGTGGTGCGCCCGGTGATCCTGATCCCGCCCCAGGCGGAAGGCCAGGCGGGACTGGAGGACATGCTGGCCCACGAGCTGGTCCACTGGCGCAGGAAAGACCTGTGGGTCAAGTGGGCGGCAGCACTGGCGGCAGCGGTGCACTGGCTCAATCCCGCCGCCTGGTGGCTCATCGCCCAGCTGGACCGGGCCTGCGAACTGGCCTGCGACGAAGCGGTGGTCCGCGCCTGGCCACCCCAGCGCCGGGCCCGCTACGGAACACTGATTTTGGCCCTTGCCTCGGGGGAGGGCTGGGGCCGGCCGGAAGGTCTGGCCGGGTTCTCTCCCCGAAAGGGGCAGTTGAAAGAAAGGCTGATCTGCATTATGAAGGAACAAACCCATCCGCTGTCCCGGCGGCTGTCCCTGGTGACGGCGGTGGCTGTGGTGGCCGCGGCCCTGGGGCTGGGCATCTACGCGGGAGAACTGCCCGGGCAGCTCTCTGCCCAGTCCGAGCCCTCTGCTCAGGAGGTCACCCAGCCCGTCTCTGATACTCAGGAGACCCACGAGCTGGCCTGGCCCATCGCCGGGGAGGAGCTCACCCTGTCCACTTTGTTCGGCGGCCGGATTCATCCCGTAACGGGGGAGATCTCCTGGCACGACGGCACGGACATCGTGGTCCAGGAGGGCACCCCCGTTCTCGCCTGTGCCGCCGGGGAAGTGACCCAGACAGGCTTTGACGCCGAGAAGGGCAACTACATCGAAATTTCCCACGGCTCCCTGTCCACCCGCTACTGCCAGCTGGAGGATGTGGCGGTGGCCGCGGGGGACCAGGTGACCGCTGGCTCAGAAATCGGCACCGTGGGAAGCACGGGTGCCAGCACCGGAGCCCACCTCCATCTGGAGGTTTACCAAGACGGCGTGCTCACCGACCCGCTGAATTTCCTCTCCTGGGAACCCCTGGGGGACAACTGGCATTAAAAAAATGGACCGCATTCAGCGGTCCATTTTTTTACCTGTCGAAAAAGGCCAACGGCCTTTTCCGCCAAAGAGCTGCATGGCGGATAGGGTTCGATTTCTCCCGAAATTGTCACCCCATCCGCCATGAGAAGTGTCATTTCCCAGGCGCATGTCCTTGGAAATGACAGGATTTCATTTTATTCCGTCATCTGCGGATGACGGAACTCTGCGAGGCTTTCTTTCAATAGGCTGCGTTCAGCGGTCCATTTTTTCTTGCAGTTGGGGCAGAGAGAAAATGCGGTGGCAGAGAAATTCCGCCGCGGCGTGGTCGTGGGTAACGAAGAGGCAGGACAGCCCCTGTTCCCGCTGCAACTTTTTGAGCAGATGCAGCACCCCCGCCTGGACGGACAGGTCCAGCATGGAGGTGGGCTCGTCCAGAATCAGCACCCGGGGCTGGGGTAGCAGGGCCCGGGCCAGAGCCAGGCGCTGGATCTCTCCGCCGCTGACCTGGTGGGGGCGGCGGTCCAGCAGGGCAGGGGACAGGCGCACCCGATTCAGCGCGGCGGCCAGCAGGGTCTCCCGGTCTCCGGGGATGGCGTGGATGGTCAGGGCCTCCGTCAAACTGTAGCGGAAGGTACGCTGGGGGTCAAAGGCCCCCTCGGGCCGCTGAGGGAGGAACTGGACCTGGCGGCGAAATTCTCCTCGGTCCCGGCCCTTCAGCTGGGAGAGGTCCCGGCCCCGGAAGGTCACCTGGCCTTGATCCCAGGGGAGCAGCCCCAGCAGGATGCGCAGCAGGGTAGTCTTGCCGCAGCCCGAGGGCCCGGTGAGCCCCAGACATTCCCCCTCCATCAAGGCGAGGGATACCCCCCGCAGCACAGGGACAGGGCGGGCCAAGGGAGAGGGCCGGAAGGACTTCTCCACCTCCCGGCAGGAGAGGATCTCAGCCATAGCGGAAGCACCTCACCTTCTGGCCCATGGGGGCCGGGACCTCCGGGGGCAGGGCAGTTTCGCACGCTGTCAGCCGCTGGGGACAGCGGGAACAGAAGGGACAGCCCGCCCCGGGCTCCTCCATTCCCAGTTCCGGGGCCTGAAAGCCGTTTTGGGGCAGGGCAGCCAGCAAGGAGCGGGTGTAGGGGTGGGCCGGGTGGTTCAGGGTCTCAGGGCCCCACTCCATCACCTGGCCCCGATACATCACGGCGATGTTCCCGCACACCCTGGCCGCCAGTTCCAGATCGTGGGTGATAAGCAGCAGGCTGGCCCCCCGCCGGTGGAGCAGAGCCAGCTGCCCGGCTACCTGGTCCCGCAGGGGTCGGTCCAGGCCCTTGGTGGGCTCGTCGGCCACCACCCACTCCGGGGAGCAGGCCGCCCCCAGGGCGCACAGCACCCGCTGCTGCATGCCCCCGCTGAGCTGGTGGGGGTAGGCCCGGAGAATGGGGCCGGGCTCAGGAAAACCGAATTCCTTCAGCAAATCGGCGGCCCGCCCCTCCGCCTCCCGGCGGGGCAGGTTCAGGGGCAGGAGGGCCTCCAGCAAATGGGCCCGCACCCGGCGGGCGGGGTTCAGGGACTG
>JABLTR010013106.1_pt1 | contig 20812 bp, 16 predicted proteins | sample 7160071 | NCBI WGS metagenome assembly JABLTR01 (sample SAMN14651230, study PRJNA627086) | human gut metagenome | isolation source: feces | host: Homo sapiens | reverse complement strand
GCTGCGCAAGACATTTTTTCGCAGGAATACTGACGTATTTCAAGGAAAAATGACGCGGCGCGGCGTGAAAAGGCCCGCTGTCCGGGTGCGTCGGGCGTTTTCAGATACACCCTAGGCGATCGGATTTTTGGGGGCGTTGTTTTTCTTCCTCTCGTTTCAGACGAAGACGAACCGCTCGCTGCTGGTCCTGCAGACGCTGGGCTGCCGCACATTCAGCGTCCAGCTTGCGCTGCTGGGTGCGTTCAGCGGCAGTCTGAGCCTGCTGGTCAACATTGTGCGCAACGCGATGCTGACGAAGTACAATACGTCCAGGGTGGTGCGCTGGAAGGGCTGGATCGCGGTATTTTCGGCGCTGACGCTGACGATCGCGCTGCTGACGTGGAACGGCTGGATCAGCTTCCTTCTAGTGATCGGGACGATCGCGGGGACGATCGGCTACTGGACGAACAATGCGAAGAAGATCCGCTTGGCGAATCTGGTCGCGAATTCGCCGTGCATGCTGGCCTATGACGCGCTGGTCGGCTCGTGGGGCGGTGTGCTGAATGAAAGCGTCATTATGATCTCAATCGTCATCTCCATCCTCCGCTTCGGCTGGAATTCCATGGATGGCGACAAGATCGGGGAAAAGTGACAGACTCTGGAAGTAAGCATGGCGCAGAGAGGGGCAATACGGCCCCTCTTGCTTTTTTACGAAAAATGTTGTAGAATATGAGAAAATAGCATGATTTTGACACCGATTTGAGGTGACAGTTTTGTTTGACCTTCTCATTACCGGCGGCCTGCTCATCGACGGCACCGGCGCACCCGCCCTCCGGGGCGACCTTGCCATTCAGGACGGGAAGATCGCCGCGCGCGGCAATCTGACCGGTGCGCGCGCCGCGCGGACGATCGACGCGGCGGGGCGCTGCGTGACGCCCGGCTTCCTCGACATCCACCGCCATGCCGATGCGGCGCTCTTCCGCCCCGGTTTCGGCGAATGCGAGCTGCGGCAGGGCCTGACCACGATCGTGAACGGGAACTGCGGCATGTCGCCGTTCCCTGTCTCCGGGGAATATGCCGCCGCCATCGGCGCATATTTACAGCCTGTCACCGGTGCATTTCCGCGCGCGTACGAGTCGTTCGCGGACTATGCCGCGTCGGTCCCGGCGCTGCCGCTGAACATCGGGCAGCTCGTCGGAGGCGGAACGCTGCGCGCGTGCGTGGCGGGTTTTTCACCGGAACTGACGCGGGAACAGACGCGGGTGCTGCACGGGCAGCTGGAGCGTGCGCTCTCAGACGGCGCGCTTGGCGTGTCACTGGGCCTCGGGTACGCACCGGAATGCTTCTATACGACGGAGCAGCTGATCGATGCGCTTGCGCCGCTGCGCGGCAGCGGCATCCCGATCACTGTACACATGCGGCAGGAGGGGAGCGGTGTCGTCGCGGCGCTGGAGGAAATGCTGACCGTGGCGCGGGCCTTGCAGACACCGGTCGAGATCAGCCACCTGAAGGCCATCGGCAAGGTCAACTGGCGCGCCGCTGTGCCGCAGATGCTGGCGATGATGGAAAGCGCCCGCGGGGACGGCGTCGACGTCGCCTGCGACGTCTATCCCTACACCGCAGGTTCTACCCAGCTCATCCATGTGCTGCCGCCGGAATGCCAGAGCGGCGGTCTGGAGCAGCTCTCCAAACGGCTCGGCGACACAGCGTTCCGTGTGCAGCTGTGCGAGCGGATGCGGACGGGTGAGGATTTTGAGAACATTTCACTGCTGGTCGGTTGGGAGAACATCCGCATCGCGGCGCTCGCCGGGGCGGAAGATCAGAAATATGTCGGCCGGTCCATCGCGGCGCTGGCCGAGGCGGAGGGCAAGGATCCGTTTGACGCGCTGTTCGACCTGCTTGCACGGGAGCATTGCGCGGTCACGATGATCGATGAGATCGCCTGCGAGGATGATTTGGAGGACATCCTGCGCGACGGGCACAGCAGTATCATCTCCGACAGCATCTATCCTGGCTCCGGACTCTGCCATCCGCGCGTGTACGGCACATTCGTCCGCGCGATCGAGCGCTATGTCCGCGAACGCGGCGTGCTGACGCTGGAGGAGGCCATCGCGAAGATGACGGGTCTGCCCGCCGGGCGGCTCGGCCTCCGGACGAAGGGAAAGCTCATTCCGGGGCTTGATGCCGACATTCTGCTGTTCCGGCCGGAGGCGCTGCACGAGCGCGATTCCTACGCCGATCCGGCGGAGTTCGCCGAGGGGATGGAGACCGTTCTGGTCGCCGGCGTGCCGGTGCTGGAGGACGGAGCCATAACCGGCGCAAAGCCCGGGAAAATACTCAAGCGATAAACAAATCGCAGCGTTTTCAACAGAAAACGCTGCGATTCTTTGCAATTTGACGGTTTTTGCACATTAGAGGTGCATTGACCGCCCGGATGGTACCCGAGCGGTCAACAATACACTTTGTTCGATCGTAAGGACTGACTGTTGGTGCAGCGCCTCTTGTATTTTTATGATACCAGCTATTTTCGCTCTGTCAAGCGGGCACATTTCACGCCTCGCGGATCTCGACGTGATAACGGTTCGTGCCGCAGGCGCTGCGCTCGATGTCGATCTCGTAGCTGAAATCGAAGATGCCGCCGTGCTCGTTCAGCAGGACGGTCAGCTCCTTGGCCTCCACGCCGACGAGCAGCGCGGTCACGCCCGCGTCATAGAGCGATTCGTGCCGCTGGCCGGGGATGAAGACCATCTCAGAGTTGACCTTGCCGACGCGGCGGAGCGTGATCTTCTGCTCATCCTCGATCGTGAACGAGGTGACGACGCCTTCCATGCCGGTCATCTCGCTCTCGACGTAGGAGAAGCGGATGAAGCCGGGTTCGTAGCAGTAGGAGCCCTCGGTGACGAGCTGGATGCTCTCGGGCTGCTCTCCGGCGAGCTGCTGCGTGCCGGTGATGGCGATCAGAACGGGCTTTACCATATCAGTCGTCCAGGGCCAGCGCGAGCAGATCGTCCAGCAGCTCGCTGTAGGGGATGCCGCTGGCCTCGAAGAGCTTGGGGTACATCGAGATCGAGGTGAAGCCGGGGATGGTGTTGATCTCGTTGAAGACGACCTCCTGCCCCTCGCGGGTCACAAAGAAGTCCACACGCGAAAGCCCGCGGCAGCCCATCGCCTGATAGACGCGGACGGCGGTCTCGCGCACCTGCTCGGACGCCTCTTCCGAGATGCGGGCCGGGATATAGAGGTCGGCACAGTCGGAGATATACTTCGCCTCGTAATCGTAGAAGTCAGCGCCCGCGTCGATCTCGCCGCAGACGGAGGCAAACGGATTGTCATTGCCGAGCACCGCGACTTCGACTTCCTGCCCGTCGATGAACTCCTCGACGAGGACTTTGCAGTCATATTTCAGGGCGGCGGTCAGCGCATGCTCCAGCCCTTCGCGGTCACGCGCCTTTGAGACGCCGACGGACGAACCGGTCCCTGCGGGCTTGACGAAGACGGGGTAGGCAAACTGGGCCTCGACGCCGTCCATGACGGCGGCGGCGTTCCGCATGAACTCTGCGGCGGTCACCAGACGCCATGCAGCCTGTCGCACGCCCGCGTGGTCGGCAATCAACTTGGTGATCGTCTTATCCATGCACGCGGCGCTCGCGGCCACGTGCGGCCCCACATAGGGGATCCCGGCGATCTGCAGCAGACCCTGCATCGAGCCATCCTCGCCGTTCTCCCCGTGCAGCACGGGGAACACCACGTCGATACGCTCGCGCACGACGCAGTCGTTTTCAAAGCTCAGCAGCCCCTGGCCGTGCACCGGCGAGATGGCGGCGCGGCGGTTGTTCGGATGATCCTGCCACGTGCCGGCGGGGAGCATCGCATAGTCGTCGCCGCCGAACAGGATCCAGTCGCCATCCTTTGTGATGCCGACGGGGAAGATGTTGTATTTCTGCTTGTCAAGGTTGTTCAGCACAGATTCCGCCGAACGCAGCGAAACCTCATGCTCCGGCGAGACGCCGCCGAACAGCACACAAACGCTCAGTTTTTTCAAGCTCAGGTCCTCTTTTCTCCCGCACAGGTACGTCATGATCGGGCGGGCATATCTTATCTTATTGTATGTCAAAACCCCGGAGAACACAAGTATTATTTTCCACAATACTGTGATTTTAACAGTGGAAAAACCTTGACGCCGGGTATATAATAGGAACGAAGGGAGGCTTGCGTGATGCAGATCGAATTCACGAAAAAGGAGTTCCGGCGTCTGCTGGACATGGTCTATATCGGCAACTGGATCTTGAATTCCGCCCGCGGGGACGACCGCTTCGCCGATTATGACAATTTGGAATCCAAGCTCTTCGCCCTTTGCCGCGAGAACGGGATGGACGCGCTGGTCGAGCGCTGGCACGGGGAGGACGTCCCGTCCAAGGCGTTTTCCGACGGCGGCATCCACGAAGCGATCATGGATTATGAGGACACCGTCTTCTACGAGATCCTCGCCGAGGAGCTGGCACGGCGTGACATGGATTACCAGCCGGTCTCCCGCGAGAACTATGACGAGCTGGTCTCCAGGATGGACGATTACATCGCTGAATTTGAGGCCCATGGGACCGACAACATCAGCATCCCCAGCATGGACGAGGAATGAACCACACAAAAAGCCGCCGGAGGGCGGCTTTTTCCATAACAGGAGGATTTTATGCGAAGAACAGACCGTGAAGTGACCGATCCCGCCGCCGTTGACGCCATCATCCGTGAGAGCCCATGCTGCCGTCTCGGGATGCGGGACGGCGAGGGCGTCTATCTCGTGCCGATGAATTTCGGATTTACCAATGTGGAGGGGCGGCGGACGTTCTATTTCCACAGCGCGCCGGAGGGACACAAGATCGGCCTGCTGCGGCGGGCGCAGACGGCCGCCTTTGAGTTGGACTGCGGCTGCGCCGTCACACCGGGCGCGACAGCGTGCAGCCATTCTGCCAATTACCGCTCCGTCATGGGGCAGGGCCGCGTACGCTTTCTCGAGACGCGGATGGACAAGCGCGCTGCCCTGACCGAGATCATGCGGCAGAACACCGGGAAGGACGATTGGACGTTCCCGGACGAGGCCGTCGACCGTGTCGCCGTCTTTGCCCTCGAGGTGCAGACCATCACCGCAAAGCAGCGCGGCTGAAATACAGGGCCGACAAAGGCCCCCTCTACCAAGAGGGGGCTGTCTGCGCTCCGCGCAGACTGGGGGAGAAATCCCCGCCGCCGCGGAAAGCCTCCCTTGTGTAAAGGGAGGTGGCATTTGCGAAGCAAATGACGGAGGGATCGTCGGGCGGGCATTGCCCGCCCGGAGGGCCAACGCGTGCATCAGCCCCTGAGACACTTTCCAAGATACAAAAAGCCCGGCCCGCTCCGAATGGAGCGGGCCGGAGTTTTGTTTAGATGTGCCAAATTTCGGCGGCATACTGACGGATGGTGCGGTCAGAAGAGAACTTTCCGGCGGACGCCGTGTTCATCAAACATTTGCGGCCAAATGCGATGCGGTCGCGATAGTCGTGGTTCGCACGCAGGCGCGTGTCCTGATAGGACTGGAAGTCGTACAGGCTGAAATAGTGGTCGGGGCGATGCCAGCTCGCGCCGTCGAGCAGCGCAGTGTAAAGCTCCTGCTGCCCGGCATCGGTCGGAACCGTGCCGTTGACCAGCGTGTCGACCGCGCGGCGGAGGTTGGCGTTGGAGTTGTAGAGGTCGCGCGCGTTGTAGGTGTCGCGGACGCGGTTGATCTCCTCGACGCTCGCGCCGAAGATATAGTTGTTCTCCTGTCCGGCCTGCTCGACGATCTCGATGTTCGCGCCGTCCATCGTGCCGAGCGTGACCGCGCCGTTCAGCATCAGCTTCATGTTGCCGGTGCCGGAGGCCTCGGTGCCGGCCGGGGATATCTGCTCGGAGATGTCGGCGGCGGGCATGATGTGCTCGGCGTACGAGCAGTTATAGTTCTGCACGAAGACGACCTTCAGCTTGTCGTGGACCGCAGGGTCGTTATTGATGAGATCCGCGATGCGGTTGATATAGCAGATGATGGCCTTGGCGCGGACATAGCCGGGCGCGGCTTTGGCACCGAAGAGATACACCGTCGGCGTAAAGTCGGTCAGACTGCCGTCCTTGAGACGGAGGTAGATATCCATGATGGACAGTGCGTTCATCAGCTGCCGCTTATACTCATGCAGCCGCTTGACCTGTACGTCGAAGACGAAGCTCGGGTCGAGTTTCACACCCTCATGCTTTTCAATGACGGCGCAGAGCTGCTTTTTCTTTTCCAGCTTGATCGCATTGAAGCGTTCGACGGTTGCGTCATCCAGCTGATCTTTCATCTGGGAAAGACGGTCGAGATCCTTCAGGAAACCGGGGCCGACCTTCTCTTCGATGAGGGCAGAGAGCTCCGGATTGCAGAGGCCGAGCCAGCGACGCGGCGTGATGCCGTTCGTCTTGTTCTGGAAGCGCTCGGGGAAGACCTTGTACCAATCGTGGAACAGGCTGTCGCGCAGGATCTGCGAATGGATCTGCGCCACGCCGTTGACCGCCGTGGACACATAGACCGACAGGTTCGCCATGTGCGCGGTGTTGTCCTTGACGATGAAGAGATTGGAGTTCGGGTGCTCCTGCCGCAGGCGCGCGTCAATGCGGACGATGATGTCGCAGATCTCCGGCACGACGGAGCGCAGCAGCTCCATATCCCACTTTTCAAGCGCCTCGCTCATGACCGTGTGGTTCGTGTAGGAGAAGATGCGGGCCGCAATGTTGAACGCGGCGTCGAAGTCCAGTCCCTCGTTCATCAGCAGCCGGATCAGTTCCGGGATGGACATCGCGGGGTGCGTGTCATTGAGCTGGATGGCCGCAAATTCCGGAAGCCGATCCCAGCCGAGGCCCTGGTGCTTGCGGAAGTCGCGCATGATGTTCTGCAGCGACGCGCTGGACAGAACGTACTGCTGCTTGATGCGCAGCTGCTTGCCCTCCCAGGTGGAGTCGTTCGGGTAGAGCACGCGCGTGATGTCCTCGGCCTTGTTCTTGTTTTCGAGCGCCTTATAATAGTCCTGTGCGTTGAACGCGTCGAAGTCGAGCTCCTTCTCGGCCTCGCACTGCCAGAGGCGGAGCGTGCCGACGGTTTCGGTGTCATAGCCGATGACGGGCATGTCGTAGGGAACGCAGTTGACGGTCTGATCCGCGAACTTGACCTTGACGGTCAGCTTGTCGCGGCGGTGGCTCCACGGGTCGCCGTACTTCGTCCAGTCGTCGGCGTTTTCGCGCTGCCGGTCGTTTTCAAACGTCTGCTTGAACAGGCCGAAGCGATAGCGCAGACCGTAGCCCATGAGCGGCAGGTCGAGCGTAGCGGCGCTGTCGAGGAAGCAGGCGGCCAGACGGCCGAGGCCGCCGTTGCCGAGCGCAGCGTCCTCGATGTCCTCGAGACAGGCGAGGTCGACGCCCTTGGCCGCGAACGATTCCTTGATGTCGTTCAGAATACCGAGGTTGAAGAGGTTGCTGTAAATCAGACGGCCGATCAGATACTCCGCCGAGAAGTAGTAGGCGCGGCGGCCGTTCTGCTGCGTATGGCGGGTGCGCGACCAGCGGTCATTGATCTCCATCATGATGACGTCGCTCAGGGCCTCGTGCAGGCGCTCGGGCGACGTTTCCGTCAGCGTTTCGTCATGGCGGAAATGGAGCATGGCCTCGGTCTGCTGGACCAGGCGGTCGGTGTATTCACTCATATTGTTCCTCCTATGGGTTAAAATCAAACGAAAAGCCGCGCTCCGCACACAAACGGGGCGCGGCCTTCAGGCAGCGCACGGTTACAGCGCTGCCTTATTATTATACGCGGTTTGCGGCATTTGTCAAACGTGCGATTTTTTCCGCAAGCGCGGCTGTGAGCTGGCCGGGCGTCAGACGCCAGCGCCAGTTCTGCGGCTTGAGCGTGCCCGGCTCGTTCATGCGGGCCTCTGCGCCGAGGCGGAGATAGTCCTGCAGCTGGGCGACGAAGAGGTTCGCCTTCGACTGCATTCCGGCGTCGATGATCGCGTCCGGCAGATCGTCCTCCGGGCCGATGCCGAGATAATCGCGGGCATAGGCGTCGGACTCCGGCGAGAGGTTCTCGCAGAACTGCACGAGCGTCTCGTTGTCGTGCGTGCCGGTGTAGCAGATGCAATTTTCGGTGTAGTTGTGGGGCAGATAGTTGCTCGGCTCGCGCGGGTCGAAGGCAAACTCCAGCACCTTCATGCCGGGGAAGCCGGAATGCTCCACGAGCTTCAGGACCTCGGGCGTCAGGAAGCCGAGGTCCTCCGCGATGAAGTCGATGTGCGGATAAGCGGCCTTGATCGCGTCGACGAGCGCGCTGCTCGGCCCCTGGACCCACTTGCCGCAGCGGGCGGTGCGGTTCGCGCCGGGGATGCACCAATAGCTCTCAATGCCGCGGAAATGGTCGATGCGGACGACGTCAAAGCTGCGGCCCGCCGCGCCCACGCGCTCGAGCCACCAATCAAAGCCGCGGGCAGCCATGTGATCCCAGTCGTAGATCGGGTTGCCCCAGAACTGGCCGTTCCGGCTGAAGCCATCGGGCGGACAACCGGCCACGACGCGCGGACGGCGGGAGCGGGTGAGCTGGAAGTTTTCCGGATGCGACCAGACGTCGGCGGAATCGAGCGGGACGTAGATCGGCAGATCGCCGATGATGCGGATGCCGCTGTCGTTGGCGTATTTGCGCAGCCGCTGCCACTGGTGGTGGAAGCAGTACTGCAGGAAGCAGTGGAAGCGGATGTCGGTTTCGAGCAGGGCGCGGTAACGCTCGATCGCGGCGGGCTGGTGCGCACGGATGTCGGTGGGCCATTCGGTCCACGGGCCGCCGCCGAAGTGGGCCTTCACGGCCATAAAGAGCGCGTATTCCGGGAGCCACGCGGTCTCCTGCTGCACATATTCGTCAAAATCCGCGGGCACGGCCTGCAAAAAGCGCGCGAACGCGCGGCGCAGCATGGGCAGGCGGGTCTCATAGAGGAGGGCATAGTCGACGTGCGCGGGGTTCTCACCCCAGCTCTGCCCGTCCAGCTCCTCCTGCGTCAGCCAACCGGCGGCGACGAGCTGATCCGGGTCGATGAGGTAGGGATTGCCCGCAAACGTGGAAAACGCCTGATAGGGCGAATCGCCATAGCCCGGCGGACAGATCGGGAGGATCTGCCAATAGGACTGCCCGGCTTTTTTGAGAAAGTCGACAAAGTCATAAGCGGCCTTGCCGAGGTTGCCCACGCCATAGGGCGAGGGGAGAGAGGTAATGTGCAGCAAAATGCCGCTGCTTCGGTTCATCATAAGAAATCACTCGCTATTCTGAGATGTTCCGGACGCTCTCGCGCACGGAAAGGGTAAATGGGACGGTAATATGGCGGGCCGGGGCGCTCTGGTCCATGCACTGCATCAGGAGGTCAAAGCTGCGGCGGGCCAGCAGGTCGACCTGCTGGGAGATGGTGGTGAGCTTCGGCGTATAGAAGCTGCTGATCTTCAGCCCGTCGTAGCCGATGATGGACACATCGTCCGGCACGCGCCGGCCTGCGTCGGCCAAGGCGCGCATCGCACCGATGGCGATGACGTCGGCCATGGCGAAGACCGCTGTGACCTCCGGCGCGCGCTTGAGGATGGCCCGCATCCCGGCGTAGCCGTTCTCATAGGAGAAGCGGCCGGCATAGTAAAAGCGCTGCGCGTCGAACTCCAGCCCGTGGCGGCGGAAGGCGTCGAGAAAGCCCTCGTAGCGGCGGGCAGAGGTATCGGAGATGTCGAGCGAGCCGCCGAGCATCGCGATGTTTCGGTGTCCGCAGCGGAGCAGATAATCCGCCGCGCAGTCGGCCCCGGCGCGGTCGTCGGTACTGACACTGGAGAGATTCGCAAACGGGAGGGCCGCGGCGTTGTGCGTGACGACGACGGCGGGGATGGGGATCCCGGCAAAGTGCCGGAAGAAGTACTGGTTGCTGCCGCCGAGGAGGAGCAGCCCGCAGGGCTTCCGCTCGCGGACGAGCTGCGCCGCGCGCTGTACCTCGTTGTCGTCTTCGTCGATGAAGTCGACGATGAGCGGGTGCGTCGTGGCGGCAAATAACGTCTGCAGCTGCTCGACCATGGTGGCGAACATCTCGTTGTTGCGGCCCTTGACCACGACGAGGACGGCATTGCTCTTCTGCTGCTTGAGCGACTGCGCGCTGGTGTTGAGCTCAAACCCGTGCTCTGCCGCGAGGGCGAGGATGGTGGTCCGCGCCTTTTCACTGACGTTCGGCTGGTTATTGAGCACACGCGAGACCGTGCCGAGGGAATAGCCGGACAGGCGCACGAGATCCTTGATCGTCATGTGCCGCTGCGGCTCTTCCGGCGTCATCCCTTGACGGCGCCGGCCGCGACGCCCTTGATGATATACTTCTGGCAGAAGAGATAGACAATGATGATGGGCAGGATGCTGAGCATGATGACGGCCATCGTCGCGCCGAGGTCGACGGTGCCGTAGCTGCCCTTGAGGTACTGCACGAGGATGGGGATGGTCATATACTTCGTGCGGTCGAGCACGAGATAGGGCAGCAGGTAGTCGTTCCAGACCCACATGAGCTCGAGGATCCCGACGGAGATGAGCGTCGGCTTCAGCATCGGCAGCACGACGGAGAAGAACGTCCGCACCGGGCCGCAGCCGTCGATCGCGGCGGCCTCTTCAATTTCCAGCGGGAGCGACTTGATGAAACCGGTGAACATGAAGATGGCGAGGCCCGCGCCGAAGCCAAGGTAGACGATGGGGATCGTCCACGGGGTGTTGAGCTTGAGCGTGTCGGCCGTAAAGGTCAGCGTGAACATGACCATCTGGAACGGGACGATCATCGAAAACAGGCAGAGATAATAGAAGATGTTGGCGATGGTGCTCTTCGTGCGGACGATGTACCACGCGGTCATCGAGCAGAACAGCAGGATGAGCGCCACGGAGACGACCGTGATGAAGAGGCTGAAGCCAAGGGCCTTGATGAACGGATAGTTGCCGAAGTTGACGCCCTTGATATAGTTCGCGAAGCCGACGAAGGATTCTTCCGTCGGGAGGGCGAAAGGCTCGAGGTTGACGTAGTTGTTGGACTTGAACGAGTTGATCAGGACCTCGATGACTGGCATGACCCAGACGAGGCAGAGCGCGATGAAGAAGACGGTGAGGACTTTGCTGCCGGGAGTATATTTTTCTTTGACTTTCCGCTGCTTGTTCATTACTGCTCGACCTCCTTTTTCCGCGTCGCCGCCTGCTGGATCAGGGCCAGCACGGCCACCAGCAGGAAGAAGATGACGGCCTTGGTCTGTGCGACGCCGTGGTATTTCTTGTTGATGTTATAGGTGGAATAGATGTTCAGGGCCAGCAGCTCCGTAACGTTGACCTTTGCGCCATTCTGGATGACGCTGGGCAGACCGCCAGTCAGCGCGAGGTTCTGGTCGAAGAGCTTGAAGGAATTCGTCAGCGTGAGGAACGTGCAGGTCGTGATGGAGGGCATGACGTTTGGGATGATGACCTTCGTCAGCGTCTGCCAGCCGCTCGCGCCGTCGATCTTCGCGGCTTCCAGCATATCCTCCGATACGGCCTGCAATCCCGCGATGTAGATGATCATCATATAGCCGATCTGCTGCCAGGCCACGAGGATCACGAGGCCCCAGAAGCCATACGTGCCGTTGGCAGTCAGATAGGTGCTGTAGTTTTTCAGGATGCCGTCAAAGATGAGGCTCCAGATGTAGCCGAGGACAACGCCGCCGATCAGGTTCGGCATGAAGAAGACCGTGCGGAACAGATTTGCGCCGCGCAGCTTCTGCGTCAGGGCGTAGGCGATGAAAAACGCCAGCACATTGATCAGGATGATCGACACGACCGCAAAGGCTGCCGTATTCTTGAACGCATTGAGGAAGCCCGCGTCCTGGAAGACCTTGGTGTAGTTTTTCAGGCCCTCGAACACGGCGTCGCGCGGCGTGTTGAAATTACAGAAGGACAGGTAGATGCCCTGAATGAACGGCCAGATAAAGCCGATGCAGAAGGCCAGAAACGTCGGCAGGATGAACAGCGGTGCCCACCGCTTGATGGGGCGGCGGATCATATCGCTGTTGACGCCGGAGATGCGTTTACGTTTGCGCAAAATGGTTCCCTCGCTTTCAATGATGATAATGACAGGCCCGGACGGCGGCCATCTCGAGCAAGGCGAAACCCTCGCCGGGGCGAAGACTTGGCCTCACTCGCAATGGCAAAGGCTCTGAATCTCAAAAAGCTATGAAGTGGAGCTTTGCGAGTGAGTCGCTGGGGAAGCGTGAAGGGTGGCAAAGAGTCCCCTTCGCGTTCGATCAAGCAGTTTTCTGAACTTTTTAAAGTTCAGAAAACTGGACTCTCAGCATGTCGAAAAAGTTTTTTCGACATGCTGAGAGGGGCGGGCAGATGCCCGCCCCTCCGGCTTATGATTTGCAGGTTTTCAGAAATTAGCCGTTGACGACGTTGTATTCGATGGCCCAGCCGTCGACGAACGCGGAGACGACCTGCTGCCAGTTGGCGTCGGACTGATCCGCAGAGTACGCGGCCAGAGCGGTGACAACGGTGGCACGCCAGGAGTCAACGTTCGGGGTGTAGTTGAAGGCCCAGGTCACAGCATACTTGCCCTCGGAGAGGAGGTTGTTGCCGTCGACGATGAACTTGTTGGAGGAAGCCGGGCAGTTCTTGAACGGAACAGCGCCGAGCTGCTCAACATAGACTGCGGAAGCGTCGGGATCGGTGACGAGCCAGACCAAGAAGTCCATGGAAGCCTGAATGTCTTCCTCGGAAGCCTTGGAGTTGATGGCCCAGCAGTTCTCGGTGCCGGAGCAGAGGGCAGCGTTCTCTTCACCGTCCACGCCGCAGTAGATGGGGATCATGGCGAGCTGATCGTCGGTCATGCCGGCGTCGATCAGGCCGGAGTATTCCCAAGTGCCGTTCTGATAGAAAACAGCCTTGCCTTCCGTGAACTCCGCGCAGGACTCGTCCTTGGTGGAGGTGCTCAGCGTGGTGGGATCAGCAGCGGAATCATTGACATAGAGATCCCAGATGTTCTTGAAGTTGTCGAGGTAAGCGCCGGTGATGGTGGCGGGCTGTGCGGTCACGCCGTCGTCACGGAACTCGTAGTACAGCGGCATGTTGGCCAGATGGCCGGAGAAGCGCCAGCTGGAGGAGCCGTCGAGGCCCGCAGCAGAGAACGCATCGAAGCCCAGCTCGGAAGCGCGGGCATGGATGTCGTCAGCGACAGCCTTCAGGGAGTCGAAGTCCTTGATCTCGTCGAGGGAATGACCAGCCTCTTCGAGGAGCTTGGTGTTGACGATGATGCCGAAGGATTCGTAGCAGTTGCCGATGGCCTTCAGTTCGCCAGCCTCATTGTAGAGGTTGAAGGAGTCGGTGTTCAGCTCATTCGCGATGGCGGAGCCGGTCAGATCCAGTGCGTAATCGTCCCAGTCAGCAAGGCCGGACATGTTGCCGATGTTGAAGATGGTGGGCGCTTCGCTCTTGCCCATCTCGGCGGTCAGGGTGTCGGAGTAGGTGCCGGAAGCAGCGGTAACAACCTTGACGGCAACGCCGGTCTTGGCGGTGTAGTCGGAAGCGAGCTTCTGCAGCGCCTCGTCGAACTCCGGCTTGAAGTTCAGGTAGTAGACCTTGCCGGACGCGGCAGCCGCAGTGTCGTCGGCAGCGGTGTCGTCGGTCTTGGTCTCGGTATCGGTGGTGTCCGCGGGGGTGTTGTCCGTGGTCTCAGCCGGGGTGGTGTCCGGGGTCTTGTCCGCAGAGGACGAGCAGGCCACCAGGCCAAGCACCATCACGACAGCAAGAAGCAGTGCAATGATCTTTTTCATTTTGTGTTCCTCCTAAAAAATTTGGATCTACGATTTTCGTTGGATTTGGAAACGTTTCCAAAACCATGGCCATATTATACTACATTTTTTGCGGGAAGGAAGAGGAAAATGTGCAAATTTTGAAAAATCGGCGTTTTGGACATGAAATGCATGTGCTATTTAGTTGTTTTGACGAAAGAAAACGTCCCCGCTTTGTGAAGCGGGGACGCAGTGCGGCGGTTATTTTGCATAAATCAGGCCGACGAGCCAGTTGAGGAAGCGGCAGGGAAGCACGCGGGAGAGAAAATGGAAGAACTTGTATTGCAGACCGATCGTGCGGATCGGCTTGCAGCTCTTCCGCATCGCCGTGTGCGCGACGAACGCCCCCGCCTGCTCCGGCGTCATGCCGTTCTGCTCGTCCTTTTCCATGCCCGCGACGGAGCGCGCGATGCGCCCGCCGTAGACGTCGTCGCCCATCGGATTTTTCTGCCGCGCGGCGGTAAAGCCAGTGCGGATGTCGCCAGGCTGCACGCAGCAGACCTGCACGCCGAAGGGCCGGACTTCGTTGGCCGTGGCCATCGTGTAGGAGTTGATCGCGGCCTTGGAAGCCGAATAATACGTCTGGAACGGGATGGGGATGGAACCTGCAACAGAGCTGAGGTTCACGATGCGGCCATAGCCCTGCTTCCGCAGGATGGGCAGGACGACGTGGTTCATGCGCACCATGCCGAAGAAGTTGACGTCGAGCTGGCGGATGGCGTCGGCGGTGTCGGTGAACTCGACCGCGCCGGAGATGCCGAAGCCCGCGTTGTTGATGACAACGTCAATGTGATCCTCGTGCGCGAGCACAAAGTCGACCGCGGCGCGGAGCGTCTCTTCCTTTGTGACGTCGGCCTGGATGTGGACGGCGCAGTCGGTGCCGGTCTCGCGGCGGGACAGCTCATAGACGCGGTAGCCCGCGTCGTGCATGGCCCGCGCCGTGGCGAGGCCGATGCCGGACGTGCCGCCGGTGATGATGCAGACTTTGCTCACAGGTCATACCTCCCGAGCACTTCCGCAATGATATCCACAGCCTCGTCGATCAGCGCGTGCGTGTGCGTGGCCATCAGGCTGGTGCGCAGCAGACATTCGTGCGGGGCCGCAGCGGGCGGCAGCGAGGAGTTGACGTAGACGCCGTGCTCATAGAGATCCTTCGCGATCGTGAGCGTGGGGATCTCCTCGTATGTGTAGATCGGGACGATGGGCACGCGCTGGCCGTTGGATTCACGCATTTTGATGTGCTTCTCGTCGAGCTTTTTGCGCAGATAGAGTGCATTTTCCTGCAAGGTGGTGACGCGGTCCGGCTCGCGCTCGAGAATGCGCAGCGCGGTGAGCGCGGCGGCGCAGTTCGCGGGCGGGATGGACGCCGAGAAGATGAACGGACGCGAGGCGTGGCGCACGTAGTCGGCGACCTCTTCGCTCGCGGCCATGTAGCCGCCGAGGGAGGCAAGCGATTTGGAGAACGTGCCCATGTAGATGTCCACCTGATCTTCCAGACCATAGTAACTGGCTGTACCGCGGCCGCCCTCGCCGAGGACGCCGAGGCCGTGCGCATCGTCGACCATGACGCGCGCGCCGTACTGCTTGGCAAGACGGCAGATCTCGGGCAGGTTCGCAATGTCGCCCGCCATGGAGAATACGCCGTCGGTCACGATCAGGCAGCCTGCCGATTCCGGAACTTTTTGCAGCTTCTTCTCCAGATCTTCCATGTCGTTGTGGCGGAAGCGGAGCATTTTCCCGTAGGAAAGGCGGCAGCCGTCATAGAGGCTCGCGTGATTCTCACGATCCATGATGACGTAGTCATGCATGCCGACAATGGCGCTGATGATGCCGAGGTTGGACTGGAACCCGGTCGAGAACGTGACAATGCCGGGCTTGCCGAGAAACTTTGCCAGCTCCGCCTCGAGTTCCAGGTGCAGCGTCAGCGTTCCGTTGAGAAACCGGGAGCCGGAGCAGCCGGAGCCGAACTCCTGATAGGCTTTGACGCCCGCCTCGATGACCTCGGGGTGCGTGGTGAGTCCAAGGTAGTTGTTCGAGCCGAGCATGATGCGGCGCTGGCCCTCCATGATGACCTCGACGTCCTGCTTCGACTCGAGCGCATGGAAATACGGATAGATGCCAAGACGCCTGGCCTCGGCGGCAAGAGACGGTTTTGCACATTTTTCAAACAGATCGATCATTGTCAGTCTCCTTTCTCTGTTTCAACGGTCTGCACCAGAGCCTGCATGACGCGCTCCGCCGCGTCCAGCTCATCCGGGGAGAAGCGGCCCGCGATCGCATCCATGGCTTCGCGCAGCGCCTGCTCATTGTCGTGGTAATAGGCGTTGAATTTTCCGGCGGTCTGGAGGCGCACCTCGCGCCGGTCCTCGCCGGGGATCTTCTCCAGGTAGCCCTTGGCGGCGAGATTGTTGACCTTATAGGTGGCGTTCGGCTGCGAGATGCCGAGCGTTGCGGCAAACTGCCCGAGCGTCGGGCGGCCCAGCAGGTGGATGACGTCGGCGGAAAAGGCCTCCGTCGCGCTGAGGCTGCCGGCCTTCTCGCGCAGTGTGTGGAACATTTTTTTGTAGCTCTCCAGCCGCAGCCAGTTTTGCAGCCGGAGGATCCACTGCACCAAGAGACCACTTCCTTTCAAAATTTTATATAAAAATTTTTATGTAAAGAGTATAGTGCAGGAGGCGGGATTTGTCAATCAAAATTTACGGCGTGTGGAAATTGAAAAATCTGCGATAGACTTTGTAGGGGCGACCATTGGTCGCCCGCAAAGGCCCCCCTCTATGAAGAGGGGGGGCTTTTCCGCTGCGGCGGGGATATAAAAATCGAAAGGCAACCCAGCGAAGCGGTTGCCTTTCGGAGAGGAAGAAGGAGACTGCGGATATGGAGTTTTCGCCGCCCCGGCGGAAACGCAATGGAGCCTTCTTCTGACGTCGAGGGAGCGTTTTCATTATTCGGTGCGGAGGGCGACAACGGGGTCCTTCTTCGCGGCCAGGCGCGAGGGGATGAGTCCTGCGATGAACGTGAGCAGCATCGAGATCGCGACAAGCAGCACAGCGGCCACCGGCGGGAGCACCGCGCCGAGGCTGGCGATGCCGGTCAGGTGCTGGACGATGGCATTGATCGGGATGATGAGCAGCAGCGTCAGGCCAATGCCGATCAGGCCGGCGACGAGACCTTCAATGAGCGTTTCGGCATTGAAGACGCGCGAGATGTCGCGCTTGCTCGCGCCGATGGCGCGGAGAATACCGATCTCCTTCGTACGTTCGAGCACGGAGATGTAGGTGATGATGCCGATCATGATGGACGAGACGATGAGCGAGATGGACACGAACGCGATCAGCACATAGGAAATGGCATTGATGATCGTGGTGATCGAACTCATGAGCAGCGCGACATAGTCGGTATAGGTGATCTCCTGCTCGTCGGAAACGGTCTTGTTATAGTCCGTAATGCAGTCGGCGATGGCGTCCTTATCCGCAAACGTCGCAGCGTAGAGGCTGACCTTCGAAGGAGATGCGAGATCAACATAGCCGAGCGCGGCGAGCACGTCGTCATACGTCGAATCGGAGACAGTGGCGGGCATGTAGTTGTCGTAGAGGTACTGCGTCTGCTCCTCGGTGCGCGGCGTCATGTCGAGCGCAGCGGCGAGCTGATCGACGGTCATGGAGGCGAGCTGGGCGCGCGTGGCCTCGGCGTACTGCGCGGCGATCTGCTCACGGACCATGTCCTCGACATAGGAGAAGAGCGTCTCGTCGTCCATCTTTTCAATATAGTTCACGACCTCATCGCGGCTGACGCCCATCTGCGCGGCATAGGAGTCGGACATCTGGGCGACGATGGACTCACGGGTCATGCCCTGCATGGTCTGTTCGGTCATGGCGTCGAGATAGTCGCTTGCGGGCTGGGCCATCATGGCCATATACATGTCAGCCTTTTCCTGCGTGCTGGCCGCGGCGAGGACATCCGCGACGCCGGATTCCATTTCGTCCAGCGTCGGGGCGGCCTCGTCCCCGGTCGGGAACGGGAGACCGGAGAGAACGTCGGTGGCCGGGTCAGCCAGCTGGGCCTTGACGATGTCGCTGTTTGCGGTAGCTTCAATGACGTGCGTGGTCAGGGCGCTGGTATAGCCGATGGAGGCCGTCATCATGGAGGCGACGGCGTCCTCGTTGACGCGGGCGATGCCGACGATCTTCAGCGTGGTGCCGACGTCGTCGGCGCCGTAGAGATAATCCATGCCGGCGTCGGTGGCCGACAGGTCGGTATACGTGCCGGCGGCCTCGTCGCGGCGGTAGGTCTCATAGGGGAGGATGAGCTGGAAGGTGCGGGAGCAGAGATCTTCATAGGTCCAGCTCTCCTGCGTGGTGTCGACCTGCTCCTGATTCATGGCGGCGTTCATCGCGTCCTCCATCTCAGCTTCGGTCTTCAGGCCCATGGCGTACATGACAAGGTCGGAGATCTCGTTGTTTTTGTCCACAAAGAGGACGACCTCATCATAGTTTTCTGGCCAGTGGCCGTAGAGCATATCATATTGTGTTTTGACCAGATCGCTGACGGTCTCGCCGTCCTCGCCGGGGAGCATCTCCTGCCAGACGTCCATGGCGGAATAGTAGCTGCCGAACTGATCAAAATAGGATGTATAGTCGCCGCCGTACATGCTGCTCATCATGCTCTGCAGGAGCTGCATCACGTCGGCGCGGACGATGTTGCCGTCGGCGTCCTTCGTGTAGATGGGAAGGTCGAGGTCGTAGGAATACTGGATCGCGGAGAGGTGTTCATGGATGGGGCTGTCCGGGTCGTCGAGGTAGGCGCGGAACGATTCGAGGTCGTTTGTCTGCGTGTCAGCGGCGTTCAGGCTGTTCATCAGGTCGTACATGATCGTCGAGGAATAGACGCGACCGTCCTCATGTTCGGTCTCCTCGCTCTCGGCCTTCGCGCCCATCAGCGACGTGACCATGGAGGACATATCCATCGTCTCGGCCTCGATGGAGATCGGATAGGACGAGAGCGTATCCTCCTGCACGCGGTCGATATAGTCCTGAATGCCGGTGGACAGCGACAGGATCAGCGCGATGCCGATGATGCCGATGGACCCGGCGAAGGCTGTCAGGATCGTGCGGCCCTTTTTCGTGAGCAGGTTGTTCAGGCTGAGGCCGAGTGCCGTGAAGAAGGACATGGACGTCTTCTTCTGCGTGAGCGGGACGGGTGCAGATCCAGTCTCCGGCTCGAACGGCGCAGAGTCGGCAATGATCTGCCCGTCGAGCAGGCGGACGGTGCGGGAGGCGTAGCGTTCGGCCAGCTCGGGGTTGTGCGTGACCATGATGATGAGCTTCTCGTGCGAGATCTCCTTCAGAATGTCCATGATCTGGACGGAGGTCTCGGAGTCGAGCGCGCCGGTCGGCTCGTCGGCCAGCAGGATCTCGGGGTCGTTGACAAGGGCGCGGGCAATGGCCACGCGCTGCATCTGGCCGCCGGACATCTGGTTCGGGCGCTTGTGGAGCTGGTCGCCGAGGCCGACCTTCTCCAGCGCCTCCGCGGCGCGTCTGCGCCGCTCGGCCTTGCTGACGCCGGAGAGCGTCAGCGCCAGCTCGACGTTCTGCAGCACGGACTGGTGCGGGATGAGGTTATAGCTCTGGAAGACGAAGCCGATGGAATGGTTGCGGTAGGCGTCCCAGTCGCGGTCGCGGAACTCCTTCGTGGAACGGCCGGAGATCAGCAGGTCGCCGGACGTATACTGGTCGAGGCCGCCGATGATGTTCAATAGTGTGGTTTTGCCGCAGCCGGACGGGCCGAGGACGGCGACGAACTCCCGGTCGCGGAACGAGACGCTCACGCCCCGCAGTGCGGCGACCGTGCTGTCGCCGGCGGAATAGTTTTTGACGATATTTTTCAGCTGCAGCATGTGCGCAGGACCCCTTTGCATGATAGAATCAAAAAAATGATAGCGGACAAATGTGAACAAATCGTGTATTTTCTGGGAAGTTTCCGGGAAAATTAGCCATGGAAAAGTTCCATTCTCCGACAAACCGCCACACAGCGGCGACAGTGTGGAGAAAACTGACAAAATGATGGAGAATGAACAGGAAAAAACGGCTGTTTTTGGCGAAAATCCTAGTGGACAGTGGAAAAGAATTAAGCTATAATCAAGCAGAAACCGAAGATAAACAACAAAAACGCGTTTTTGAGGCAGTTACGGCGTGGGCCTCGCCGGTCATGCGCCGGGATATTTGAAGGAGGAAGTTTTATTATGTCTGTTAAAGTTGCGATCAATGGTTTTGGCCGGATCGGCCGTCTGGCTTTCCGTCAGATGTTCGGCGCTGAGGGCTACGAAGTCGTCGCCATCAACGACCTGACGTCCGCGAAGATGCTTGCCCATCTGCTGAAGTACGACTCCACGCAGGGCAACTATGTCGCGCAGGGCCATACCGTTGATTTCCATGAGGGCGAAGGCGAAGACAACTACATCGTTGTCGACGGCAAGAAGATCGTCATCTACAAGATGCCGAACGCTGCCGATCTGCCCTGGGGCAAGCTGGGCGTCGACGTTGTCCTCGAGTGCACCGGCTTCTACACCAGCAAGGCCAAGGCCCAGGCTCATATCGATGCCGGCGCCCGCAAGGTCGTCATCTCCGCTCCGGCCGGCAACGACCTGCCCACCATCGTTTACAACGTCAACCACAAGACGCTGACCAAGGAAGACACCATCATCTCCGCGGCTTCCTGCACCACCAACTGCCTCGCTCCGATGGCCAAGGCTCTGAACGACCTGGCTCCCATCCAGTCCGGCATTATGTGCACCATCCACGCCTACACCGGCGACCAGATGCCGCTCGACGGCCCGCAGCGTAAGGGCGACCTCCGCCGTTCCCGTGCCTGCGCGGTCAACATCGTTCCGAACTCCACCGGCGCGGCCAAGGCCATCGGCCTCGTCATCCCCGAGCTGAACGGCAAGCTGATCGGC
>JABLTR010046535.1_pt1 | contig 20819 bp, 25 predicted proteins | sample 7160071 | NCBI WGS metagenome assembly JABLTR01 (sample SAMN14651230, study PRJNA627086) | human gut metagenome | isolation source: feces | host: Homo sapiens | reverse complement strand
GCGGATCCTGACCGCGTTCCCGCAGGCCGAGGTGCTCGACGCGAACGCCGCCGACGAGCTGATCGAGAGGTGGAACCGCGGGGGGGTGCCGCTGCTGCTGGCGCACCCCCAGGGCACGGGGCACGGGCTCAACCTCCAGGCCGGCGGGCACATCGCCGTGTGGTTCGGCTTGACCTGGAGCCTAGAGGCCTACCAGCAGGCGAACGCCCGCCTCGACCGCCAGGGACAGGCCGAGACCGTGATCGTGCACCACCTGGCGGCGAAGGGCACGGTGGACGAGCGCGTGATGGACGTGCTGGCCGGCAAGGCCACGCTCCAGGACGCGATGATGGACGCCCTTCGGGGCATGACCGAACATGACGCTGCGGGAAGCGGCGGGAAGGAGCGGACGACGAGTGCAGCGTTCCACCAGAGTTCGCGGGCAGGCTGAGTGCGCTGGGAGTTGAGTTGAGCGGGCTTGCAGATTAAAAAAGGCCGAAGCTCTCGCCCCGGCCCGACCCAATGAAATTGTACCACGCGGGAAGGAGAGCTTTGGCGCACGACTACGAAGTGATGAGGTATTGCGTGACCGACTATATGCGCTACGTCCGCAGCCTCGGCGAGACGATGCGGGCTATAGAGTCCGATATCGCCTATCAACAGGCGCGGCTCAATCTCATGGGAGTGTCCTACGAGTCGGTGGGATGCTCGGAGCCTAACCGGGACGCGCTGCCCGACGGCATATGCAAGCTGCTCGAGCTGCGCGACCGATGGAGCGACGAGTACGCACATTGCGCAGACGACCTGGAGTACGCCCGCGTGCTATGCGATCCCTGCAACGTCAACAGGCGGGCCGTGTGGATGCACGAGGTCGAGCGCATGACGTGGGCGCGGATCGGGTTCGCTCTCGGTTACAGCGTCGCACAGGTTAAGCGCATGGCGGATCGCGGCATCATGGAGTTGTATTACATGATGCCTGAGGAGTGGCGGCGTGACCCGATTCCAAATGCTGAAACATGAGCCGTTATGAGCCGTTTATAAGCGTATTATCGTAACTAGCAAAGGCCGTCCGAAAGGGCGGCTTTTCCAATCCAAGGCATATGCGGCACGGCGGAACCACCTCCAATAACCTCTCCTCCTTTCTCGGCTTATCAACTGCGCCGTGTCGCTTGCCAGCAAATTAGGGGGAATTATGACGTTAAAAACATTGGCCGAAACGGCCGCTATGCACGAAACCCGCATGTCGCACGCCATGATGAGCGCAGTGATCGAGGCGTATCTGCAAGGCAGCGCGTTCGGCTTCGAGAGGGAATGACTACACTCTCCGTCTCTTCTTCGGATTAAAGCAGGCTATGGGGGCTTTATATGGGCAATCCCAGGTATGGCAACGGCTCCAAGCGCCGTGCTGTAAGGGCGTGGCTTAGGAGCAGGGGGGATCCGTGCGCGTTATGCGGGAAGCCCATAGATTACTCATTGCCATCAGGCCATCCTATGAGCTTCGAGGTAGATGAGATAGTACCAGTGAGCAAGGGCGGCTCTCCTTACGAGCGAAGCAACGTTCAAGCGGCTCACAGGATATGCAACCAGCGCAAAGGCAACAGGACGGCTCCTGCGGCCCGTATAACGCTGCCGCTGCCACATTCCCGAGAATGGTGAAAACGCGGCCTGAAACGGCCTCTCTGTCGATTTGACGGGGTGGGGGACCCTCCCCCTCCCTTGGGGCGACCCCGGCGGCATAGCGCCCATCCCCCCGCCGAGAGTTTTTTCTGGAAGGAGCGTTCATCCTTGAAAATCGACGACATGATCCCGTACGAGCGGAACGCCTGGAACAACCAGGACGGCATCCAGGAGATAGCGCAATCCATAGACGACTTCGGTTTTCGCGGGCAGATCAAGCTTTGGCGCAAGGATAACCCCGTCATCGTGTCGGGACATCATCGAATAGCGGCGTGTAAGCAGCTCGGCTGGACGGAATTTCCCGACGAGCACATCTGCTGGTGCGAGGACATGACCGAAGACGACGTGAAGGCGTTCCGACTTGCAGACAACCGCACCGGACAAGGCGGGAAGTGGAACAGGGGCCTTGTGAAAAGCGAGGTCGCATCCCTTGGCGGCAAGGTGGACATGTTGCGGTACGGGTTCGACTTCAAAGGTGTTGTCAAGCCGTACGGAGCAGAGCGTTTGCGGACGAACGATGCCTACAACTTGCAAGTTGTCAACGTCGATCACTGTTCGGGAAAATTCGGCATGCCGACTATCGAAGCATGCGCCAGAAAGCCTAGGAGTCTTATGGCCTTCAATTACGCCATGACGGCATCAGATTTCGACTATGGCGTGCACTTCTTCATAGATGATTATCAGTTTGAAAGGCTGTGGAACAAGCCGGAACGCTACTTGGAGTTGTTGAAGAAATTCGAATGCGTCCTGACGCCAGATTTCAGCCTTTATATGGACATGCCTGTTCCGATGCAGCAGTGGAACGAGTATCGTCGACGCGCGCTTGGCAACTGGTGGCAGCGAAACGGCATGAAGGTCATACCGACGCTCTCATGGAGTGTTCCGGAAAGCTATGGATTCTGTTTCGATGGCCTTCCTAAGCATGCAACGGTGGCTGTTTCGACGATTGGCGTGAAGAACGACAATGCTGCAACATCAATCTGGAACGACGGCATGACGGAGGCAATGAGGCGCCTGCATCCTAGGCGAGTGCTGCTCTACGGTGGAAACATCGGGTTCGATTTCGGAGGCGCAGAGGTCGTCGAATATAAAGCGAACACGGCATTTACGGAGGGCAAGCATGGGCGGTAGAGGTGCTTCTAGCTTTCAACCAAACGGTAATCTGAATTTTCAAAAAGGAGTACTTGGAACAGAGGTTCCAGAGACGCTCAAAGATGCACTCGGCCGTAAAAGCACGCCGTTCTCTATAGAGCAGAGCTATGGAGCGGCGAACCCGTATTTCAGCAGCGAATATTCCGAATATTCTGCAAACTGCCAAAGATGCGTCGTAGCTTACGAAATGAGGCGACGCGGATACGATGTTACCGCCATGCCGACGTATGATGGAGACGTGAAACCTAGAGTTGCTTTCTCGGCTGAAGATGGGACGATTTCGGCGAGATGGATGGGCGCGTTTCGAGGCGCTAAGCCCGAATACGTAGGAGCGCGGAGTGGCCCGAAGGTCATATCAAACATATCCGGCAAAATGAATTCATATGGAGTCGGTGCACGCGCCGTCGTCCAGGTATATTGGAAGCATGGTGGCGGCCATGTGTTCAATGTTGAGAACACGGGTGGTAAAATACGATATTGCGATGCGCAGACCGGTAAGAGGGTGAACGTCAAAAAGTACATGTCAAACGCAAAACCCGGTTCTGTCAACCTGGTGAGGACGGACAACCTTCGGGTATCTGAGAGGATGCGTGAGTTCGTCACTAGGAAGAAGTAGGGAGGTTAAGGATGGTGAACTTCGATCAGGCTAAAGAGGCGGCGAAGAAATGCTGGCCAGAAATTGATTATTTTGCGGAATACCCAAGGTCTTTTTCGTTCTCGAAGTTTGATGACAACAGCATCGGCGGTACGTCGCCGGTTGTGGTGGACAAGGCCACCGGAGATTGCTTGATGTTCATCTCGGCGTTAGGTGACGGTCTTTTGGATGGCGATGTTATCCGAGAGGGAAGACTGGCATAAAACAACTACATACCTTTTTGTAAAGCGCCCTAGGGCGCTTTTTTCGTGCCTTCATAGATTACGGAGGGCAGTGCATGGGTGGCCGTGGCGTAAGCAGTTTTGGAAACGCGCATCATGGAAATAAGCGTTCTGAAGCACATGGAACGACGTCTGCTGAAAAAGCGATAAGCGATTACACGAAGGAAGGCTATCGTAAAGTACGAGCTTACCAAACTGGCAAGATTACCGATGATGGCAAGGTCGGCGAGCAGGCTAGGATAATTGAGGATTATATTGCGAAAAACGGCGGTTTAACAGGTAAAACGTATCGTGGAATCATCCTAGAGAGCGTGCCAGACTTCGCTGTTGGTGGTATAATTAACATGAGAGGAACGATTTCGTGGAGCACATCGCAAGCATCTGCGAAAGAGTTCGGGAAACCTAGGCTTTACGGAACCTATGGAGTGATTTTTAGTTCGACAGGGCAAAAGCGCGGTGTCGATATTTCTAATCTATCTGACGCTGCTCATGAGCATGAAGTGTTGGTTTCAGAAAAATCAAGATACCGCGTGAAAAAAGTGTCTAAGAAGGGTTCCGTCTATTACGTGGATTTGGAGGAAGTCTGATGTCCACCTTGCAGGAGCGGATGCAGTTTCAAGGTGCGCCAGCAATCTTAACACCAGCCTTGTTTGAAAAGCGCGGCGACTCATATGCAGTTGTCAAGATGTGCACTTATGAGGAATCTATTGCGCAGGAAAGCAATGGGCTCGTCGCTGGATTCATCGACGAGGAGAACGGTATATGGGAGCTTCCTGATCGATGGCTGTACGACAACGGGACGAGGGAGCGATTGCTATGAGTAACCCATACAATGCGGACTGCTTTCCTGATGACAAGACCCTTGAGCGCGAGGCACGTAGCTGCCCGATGCTCGCATACTGTCCGGATCGCACTTTCTCATTTTGCCTTAAGAAGTGGATCGACCATAACGGAGAGCTGATGTTTCGCAAGGTGACATTCAAGCACTGTTATGAGTGCCAACACGGTATTGATTAAGCAAAGATAAAGATATTCATGGAAACCGCCTACGGGCGGTTTTTTTATGCCAAGAAGGAGGGCGTATGCCAGTTGAGAAGCCTCCCTCAATCGCATCGAACGAATTCAAATCGCGCAAATGGGACGAGATCACCGCAGGACGCGATTTCTCGCAATCAGACATTCCGACGTTAGCACTCCTCTGCCAATGGCATGCCGTCGTGCAGCGGTGCATCGAAGACATGGACGAGGCTGGCGGCCAGGTCGCCTACCAAAACGACATGGGCGATCTCAAGGCGCTGCCCCAGCTTTCAACGATGAAGCAGGCGAGTGCTGAAATCCGCGCGTTAAACAAGCAGCTCGGCATAGACGACCAACCGCAGCAGCAATTGGCAAAGCAAAGGGAGACGCCGCTTTATGTCATCAAGACGAATCGCGAGAAGAGGAGCGCAAGAGCCACGCGTGCGGGTTGAGCCTAAGAGGCTCTACACGGACGGAGACGATGCTGCAACGCTGTCCGCAGCGTACGGGCTGGCGCCCGACCCATGGCAGAAGATCGTCCTTGACGCGTGGCTTGGTCGCGACAAAAACGATAAGTACACAGCGACCACCTGCGGACTCGCGGTTCCTCGCCAGAACGGCAAGAACGCCATCATCGAGGAACGCGAGCTGTACGGATTGACCGTGATCGGTGAATCGTTCCTCCATACGGCCCACGAGGTCAAGACGGCCCGCAAGGCGTTCCTGCGCCTCTGCTCCTTCTTCGAGAACGAACGGGAGTATCCGGAGCTTGCGGAGATGGTCGTGTCCATCCGCAAGACCAACGGCCAGGAATCAATCACGCTCAACAACGGCGGCAACATCGAGTTCTCCGCTCGGTCGAAAAGCGCCGCACGAGGGTTCACGAAAGACGTTGTTGTTTTCGACGAGGCGCAAGAGCTCACTGACGAGCAGATGGAGGCCATTCTATCGACGATGGCGGCTGCTCCGCTCGGGAACCGCCAGCTCATATTCACCGGCACGCCGCCGCCTCCAAGCTCGCCGGGGGAGGTGTTTCGCCGCGTCCGCGCCGACGCTATGGCGAAAAAGCCGGATCGGCACCTCTCCTGGCATGAATGGAGCGTCGAATATATTGGAGATGTGACCGATCGCGAAAGGTGGTACGCGACAAATCCGGCCCTGGGGATTCGCCTCGACGAGGAGTTCACCGAGACGGAGCTTCGGCGTTTGTCGGAGGATGGGTTTGCACGAGAACGCCTCGGGTGGTGGTCGTCGGAATCCCAAAGCGCGGTCATATCGGAGGCGGAATGGGCGGCGCTCTCGGTCGACGATCCTCCTGCCGGCGGAAAGCTCGCCTATGGCGTCAAGTTCTCTCCCGACGGCGCGACGGTTGCCCTTGCCGTTGCGCTGAAGCCCAAGGACGCAACCCCATTCGTGGAATTGATCGAACACCGCTCGATGCGCGACGGAACGGCGTGGCTCGCCGAATGGCTTACAGCAAGGAAGAACGGAGCCGCCGCTATCGTCGTTGACGGAAGGTCGAACGCCGATTCTCTTGTCGCCCAGCTTCGCGAGAACGGCGTGCCGCAGAAGGAGATATGCGTTCCGAGGACGGCTGATGTTATCGCGTCGGCCACGCGGTTCCTCAACGCCGTTCGTGAGAAGAAGATCAGCCACTTCGGCCAACCGGCGTTGGACGTTCCTGTGACGCGTGCGAAAAAGCGGCCCATCGGAAGCGGAGGCGGCTGGGGGTGGGGCGGGATCGGAGATGCCGATGCATCCCCCATAGAGGCCGTAACGCTCGCCTACTGGGGCGTCATGACGAGCAAGCGCAATCCGGGAAGGAAGGCGAGGATGCTTTGATGTACGAAGTGCCGCATGCCGCGAAGGTCAAAGGGCTGAGCGACGACGAGACGGCCATGCTGAACCAGCTGCTTTCCGTTTGGTGGCAGAAAAGAGAGCGGAACGTTATCAGGGACAGGTACTACAACGCCCATAACAGACTCGTCGATCTCGGGATATCGATCCCTCCTCCGCTCAAGCGCATCAAGACCGTTATCGGATGGCCTGCGAAGGCAGTTGACTACATTGCAAACCGCGCAGTTCTCGAAGGGTTCACGTTCAAGGGCGCGGATGGCAATGACGAGCTCGACGAAGTGATGGACGACAACGATTTCCTCGCTACGTACTCGCAGGCTGTGATCGACGCGCTTATATCGTCGTGCTCTTTCTTCTCGGTCACGAAGGGCGCAGAAGGCGAGCCCGGGGTCATCGTCATGGCCCATTCCGCGAGAGACGGTGCGGCTATCTGGGACTACCGGCAAAACAGAATAAAATGCGGGTTGGTTGTCGCCGATTTCTACTTAGATGAACGAGGGCGGGTGAAAGCCCCGAAGCTTCTCAACATGTTCACGCGCGACCACGTTATAACCCTTCGTAAAGCCGGAAACGGACGTTATGTGCTCGAAAGACGCTTCAAGCATTCTCAAGGCCAGCCGCTTATGGAGGCAGTGAGGAACAGCCCGAAGCTCGGTCGTCCTTTCGGCAAGTCGAGAATCAGCCCGGCGGTCATCAGCCTTACGGATTCTGCCGTTCGCGAGGCATTGCGATCGGAAGTGAGCGCGGAGTTTTTCACTGCTCCGCAGAAATACATAATGGGCGCCGATGATGCGATTTTCGGCGACAAGTCGAAATGGGAGGCGTACATCGGAAACTTCCTCGCCCTGACGAAGGACGAGGACGGCGACGTGCCGAAAATCGGTCAACTGCCGCAAGGAAGCATGCAGCCCCATACTGAATACTTGCGCAGCTTGGCGGCTCAGTTCTCCGGTGAAACGGGAGTGCCCATCAGCAGCCTTGGCGTGATACACGATAACCCTTCGAGCGCAGAAGCCATATACGCGGCGAAGGAGGACGCCGTGATCGAAGCGTCGAACTTCAATCGCGACAATCGGTCTGCGCTGCGCCGCCTCGGAAAGCTCATGCTCGCCGTGTCTCGCGGCGTGAGCATGGACGAACTCGATAAAGAGGAGCTGACGATACAGCCGCGCTTCATGAATCCTGCCATGCCGTCGATCGTGAGCCAATCCACTGCGGTCATCCAGCAGGTGAGCGCGCTTCCGTGGATGGCCGAGTCGAGGGTGGTGCTGGAACAACTCGGATACGACGAGGAGCAGATAATGCGGCTCGTGAGTGACAAACGCAAAGCGGAATCGAAATCCCTGCTCGCAGCTCAAGCGCAACAGTCGCAAGGCGGCAATGCGACTATGTACGAGATCGCATCGATCATCAAGAGCTACAAATCAGGAAAGGTGACGCGGAAGAACGCGATCACGCTGTTCGCGAGGATCGGCGTGGATAAGGATGAAGCAACTGCGATCCTCGAAGACGCCGACGATTCAGCTGACACCGTTGACGCGATGATTGCGGCAACGGAGAAGGGTGACGACGATGATTCCGTCTCAGGCGTTTAGAGAGTATGGCGATGCAGTGGCGAGGCAGGCAGAGGAGGCTTCGGCAAGGCTTCGGACGTTCATGGAGGCCATTGAGATGCTGGGCGACGTATCGAACGAGTTTTTGCGCAACTCTGTCATTGACTTTATGGGGGCGCTTGTTTACAGATATGGCACCGTCGCTGCCGTCCTGGCGGCAGACTTCTATAACGAGACGGCGGCGAGCGCCGGAGTCAGGGTCGATGACGCGCTTATTGCCGAGGTGGATTACGATGCTGCTGTCTCAGGCAGCGTCAAGTACGCCGCACGTCGCCTGTTCGACCAAAATCCCGATACAGAGGCGTTCAAGCAGGCGTGTATGGCCGCAGTATCGCGCTTCGTGAAGAAAGCTGCGAACGACACCGTTTCAAAGAACTGCGTCCGCGATCGGCGCAAGGGAGCGAGGTTCGCTCGCGTCCCGAGCGGCACAGAGACGTGTGCGTTCTGCCTGATGCTCGCATCACGGGGGTTCGTGTACGCCTCCAAGGATACTGCCGGCGAGTTTGACCATTTCCATGACGGATGCGACTGCAAGATCGTCGCCGGTTTTGGGGACGATGCGGGCGTGGAGGGATACGAACACGGGAAGTACCTGGAAATGTACGAGGACGCTCTGGCGTACGACGCGTACGGGCTCGTCGACCTTGATGAAACCTTGAATTCAATGCGCCGGAGCATGTACGGCACCATCAAGGACAGGCGCAACGCTCGTAGGCGCGAGCTGCGCGCCGCGAGACAGGCACGTGGTCAAGATGGCGAGAGCTCGTGAGTTAAAAAATTCGGAATCAAGCGCCTTCGGGCGCTTTTTTCATATCCGACGTGCGGCGCCCACGGGAAGGGCGCCATTTTTTACGCCTTTCGGCGGGAAGGGGGCAGAGATGTCCGAAGAGAAAACTCCGGCGACGGAGGGGAAAGAGGAGAAAGCGCCACGTGGGTTTTCTCCGATCACCACGCAAGAGGAGCTTGACCGAGTAGTAGGCGCCCGCGTTCTGCGCGAGCGGGAGAAGTACCCCGACTACGAAAAGTACAAGGCCGCTGCGGAAAAGCTGGCAAAGATCGAGGAAGCGAACGCCTCTGAGATCGACAAGGCGATCAAACGCGCCGAGAAGGCCGAAAAAGAGCTCAACGCTCTACAAGCGGCCAAGAACGTCGCGGACTGGAAGGACGAGGTGTCGAAGGCGACCGGCGTTCCTGTCGACGCTTTGCGCGGCACCACGAAAGAAGACATAGAGGCTCACGCAGAAACGCTCAAGCAGTACTTCTCGGAAGATTCGGCTCCGGTCGTGGACACCGGCGAGCCGTCATCGACCGACGATGCCGCAACGGGCGACTGGCTGCGCGATGCGATAAACGGAGACTAAGAAAGGGAAAACATGCCTGCACTCAACAACATCATGGGTCGCGCCGACCTGACCGATATCCAGCTTCCCGATCAGGTGATCAAGGAGGTAATCCAGGAAGCCCCGAAGCATTCGGTCATCCTGTCTCGCGCGAAGAACGTGCACCTGTCGGCGAAGAAGGCGAAGCAGCCTGTACTCGCCACGCTTCCCGAGGCGTACTGGGTCAACGGCGACACGGGACTCAAGCAGACCACCAAGAACGCTTGGAAGAACATCAACATCACCGCAGAGGAGCTTGCAGTAATCGTTCCGATTCCGGACGCCCTGATCGACGATACCGATGTTCCCCTGTGGGATTCCATCAAACCGCTTCTCAACGAGGCGATCGGGAAGAAGGTCGACGACGCCGCCCTTTTCGGCGTCGATAAGCCCGACTCCTGGCCTGACGCCATCATTCCCGCAGCCGTAGCCGCGGGCAACACGGTCGCCCGCGGCACGGGCGACGATCTTGGCGTCGACGTCTCCCTTCTCGGAAAGATGCTCGCGCAGCAGGGATTCGGCATCAACGGATTCGCATCCAAGCCGGGTATGCAGTGGGAGCTCGTCGGCCTTCGCAACGCCAACGGCGATCCGATCTACACCCAGTCGCTTGCGGGTTCTCCGACCTCCGGGTTGTACGGGTTCCCGCTCAATGAGGTCACTACCGGTGTTTGGGACGAGACTGAGGCTGAGTTGCTTGCCGGTGACTGGAACAAGTTTGTTGTCGGCATCCGGCAGGATATCACCTACGACCTCTTTAAAGAGGGAGTCATTTCAGACGAGAACGGTAAGGTTATCCTTAACCTTATGCAGCAAGACTGCAAGGCGATGCGAGTCGTGTTCCGTGTCGGTTTCCAGGTTGCTATTCCTGTCACGCGCCTCGGCGGCAAGTATCCGGCGGGCGTCATCGTTCCTGCGACTGCCCCGTCTCCGGCCTCGAACCAGGCGAAAACCGTTGACGAGATGAACGTGGCCGAGCTCAAGGCTTATGCGGCCGAGCACAACATCGATATTGGCTCCGCTACGCTCAAGGCCGACATTCTCGCGGCGATCAAGGCGGCAGAGGCGGCACAGTAGCTATGAGGCCATTTGCAACTGCGAACGACCTGGAAGCGCGATGGCGGGTTCTGAGCGCATCAGAGAAGGGGCAGGCGGAGACGATGCTCGGCGACGCGAGCGCCGTCATAGCGTCCGAACTCGCCCGTTCCGGGATCGCGTTGGACGAGTCGGATGAAATCCAGGCCGCGAATCTCAAAGCAACTTGCTGCGCGATGGTCAAGAGGGCGATGAACGCAGGGGACGAGCTGTCGGGCGTGTCGCAGTACTCGCAGACTGCCGGATCGTATTCGTTTTCGGCGACCGCCGCGAACCCCAACGGCGATCTGTACATGACCTCCAACGAGCGCAAGCGACTCGGAATCGGGAAGGGCATGATGGGCAGCATAAGGCCGAAGATCGGGGCAGCTGATGATACGTGGTGAGATAGTCGAGGTGATCGATCGCGTAAAAGTGGGAACCGACGAGTTCAACGCTCCTATTTACGAGTTGCAGAAAACCACTGTCGACAACGTGCTTGTGATCCCCGGCCCTTCGCAAGATATTTCCGACGGCAACCGACCAGACGGCGTGATCGTCGCCTTTACGTTGCATTTTCCGAAAACGTATCTCGGGGATCTTGAAGGCAGGGACGTGTTGGTTCGCGGAAAGCCGTTCAGCGTGATTGGAAGCCCGCAGCGATACACAGAAGGGAACACCCCAGGCGCATGGAACATGCAGGCGGAAGTGGAGGCCGTCTATGGGTAGGGCGAAGGTGAGGATGAACGGCGCCGGGGCGCGGGAGATCATGAATTCCGCCGAGGTGCAGGCCGAGCTTCTGAGCCGAGCAGAAGCCATCAAGGCGAAGGCCGATTCTATCGGAAGCGGCGAGTACGTTGCCGACGTTCGGCCTGGAAGGACGCGTGCCCACGCGATGGTGAAAACAACTGACGCCCGCTCTGCTGCATCGAACGCGAAGCACAACACGCTTCTCAAGAGCATTGATGCCGGGAGGTGAGCGTATGAATGTCGAAGCTGAGATGATCGCCTTTCTGAGCGAGTGCGGGTTCGACGCTTTTGCCGACGTTCCTGCTGAAGAGTACAAGCCGGACGAGTTTGTGACCGTCGAGAGAACGGGTGGGCCGCTCGATTCGCTGGTTGTAGACCGTGCTAAGGTTGCGGTGCAGTGCTGGGCCAAAAGCCGCGTCTCCTCAGCTGATCTTGCCGCTCGGGTAGACGCATCGATGCCCGACTTTGCTTGCCGCAAGAACGTGATGAAAGTTAAGCGCAACTCGCTCTATAGCTTTCCAACGGGTACGGGAGAGACGCGCTATCAGATTGTGTACGACGTGACGGCATTAGCCGTCAGCTAAGAAACAGGTTCGGATCCCTTCGGGGCTCCTTTCTTTTTTAGGAGGAAACATGGCGAATGGTAACAACGCCGCGAACGTGAGCGTCGGCAAGCCGAAGACAGGAGGGGCATTTTTTGTGGCTCCTGCGAAGACGGCGCTTCCGACAGATGCGACGACGGCGCTTTCGGATTCATTCAAATGCCTTGGTTACATCAGTGAGGACGGCGTATCGCAGGAGATCGAGACCGACCTAGAGGATATCAAGGCGTGGGGCGGCGATACGGTTCTGAACCCGCAAACGTCGCGTTCCGAGAAGTTCACACAGACGTTCATCGAGCAGAATGCTGAGGTTTTGAAGCAGGTCTACGGGGAGTCGAACGTGACGGTCGGCGAAAATGGCCAGATCACGGTTCTCCACAACGGCCTTGAGAAGTTCGAATACGTGTACGTAATCGAGACGCTTCTGACGGGCAATCGCGTGAACCGTCTCGTCATTCCGCGAGGGAAGGTTATCGAGGTTGGTGAGGTCGTGCGCAAGGATGATGAGGCCATCGGCTATGAGACGACGATCAGCGCGCTTCTCGACTCGGCAGGCAACACCGCTTACGAGCACTTTGCGGAGGTGGTGTAAATGACCTCCATCGATAAGATGACTGTTCCGCAACTCGAGGCCTACGCGCTTGAGAAGGGGATCGATCTCAAAGGTTGCAAAAGCCGTACGGAAAAGATCGCCGCTATCGCAGAGGCTGAATCTGCTATGCCCGAACCCGTGAAGTTCGACGTCATGGGTGTGAAGGGCGAGGTAGATGCTTCTCTCTTTGATGACTTTGACGTGTTCGAGCTTCTTGGTGAGATTCAAAGCGGCAACGTATTTGTCTATCCAAAGCTGTGCAAAATTCTGTTCGGCGACGAATGGGCCCGCATTAGCGATGAGCTAAAGGGCGATTCATCGCGATTGACTGCTACGCGCGCTGTCGCGTTCTTCTCCGAAGTTCTGGAAGCGGTGAGCGCAAAAAACTAATGCTGCTCGCCTCCTTTGTGCGCGACAGGAAGGCTGAGCTTCGGGCCGACTTCCAGCAGTTCTATGGGTTGAACATCGACGCGATGGGGCGTGGCTACACGATTAGGCATGCAGCAGACCTCGCGGCCATGCTCCCGTCCGCATCGAGGACGTTCGTTTCCATCGATCCCGAGAACGCTTGGACGCTCCAAGACCGCATCCTTGCGCGGATCGAGTACTGGTGCCACGTCTCCGCCTGGATGCAGACGAAGGACGGGATGAAGAATCGCAATCGGCCCGTTCCTCTGATCGATGCCAAAAATGGCGGCCGACGCCGCAGCGACGCGGTGTCGCTCGATATCTCAGATTACGCGCGAATCCTTTCGAAACCGAGAAAAGAGGTGGGGAATGGCGACTGAGCTTGCCAGCGCATACCTGACGCTGATCCCTTCGCTTTCAGGTGCGCAGAAAAAGATCGAGGCGCAGTTGTCAGGAGTCGACACCTCGAAGCCCAGCAAAAAAATGGGGGCGTCCCTCGTCTCGGGTATCGGCGGCGGACTGAAAACGGTTGCCAAGATCGGAGTTGGTGCCATTGCGTCTGTTGGTGTTGCCGTGGCTGGACTCGCCGCGAGTGGAGGCATATCGCGTGCTCTCAAGCTTGATCAGGCGCAGTTCAAGTTCAAGGCGCTTGGTATGGATGTTCAGGCAACCATGGAGTCATGCAACCAAGCTGTTTCTGGCACTGCTTTCGGGCTTGACGCTGCGGCAACGGTGGCAACGCAGCTAGGAGCAGCTGGGGTGGCTTCGGGCGATGCCATGACAGGTGCGCTCAAGTCGGTGGCGGGCGTTGCTGCTATGTCGAGCTCTTCAATGGAGGATGTAGGTGCGATCTTTGCGAAGGTCGCGGCGAAGGGCAAGGCTGGCGGTGACGAGCTCTTGCAGCTCACTGAGCGAGGCATAAACGCCACGGCGGCGCTCGCCAAATACCTTGGAAAATCCTCCGAGGAAGTCACCAAGATGGTGTCTAAGGGACAGATCGATTTCGCCACGTTCTCGGCAGCGATGCAGGCGACGTTCGGAGAGGCCGCTTCGGGCGCAAATGCGACGTTTCAAGGCGCGATGAGCAACGTCATGGCTGCTCTCTCGCGTGTTGGGGCGAAATTCGCGAGCCCTGCTCTTGAAGGGCTTCGTAAGGTGTTCGTCGCTCTTATTCCTGCGATAGATGCAGTATCTGCTGCACTCGATCCTGCTGTCGAAATTTTTTCCAAATTCGCTCAAGCGGTGTCGGGTAGGGTTGTTGCTGGGATCAATGTATTCACTGACACACTCAAAGAGGCGGGGAGTTTCGCGGTCGCCTTCACGAGCGGGCTCAAAGCGGCATTCAGCGAAACCGCTTTAAGTGGCCTGTTCTCTGCTGTTAATGATTCGGCTGGCGCATTTTTTGAGATTATCAAGAGTGGTGGCAGTAAGGTTGATGCGTTGAAATCCGCCGTTAGTGCGCTCTGCTCAGGGATGAAGTCGTGGATTGCGCAGGCGTTCGATGGTACTGCCGTTAGGGTATTTGTTAATTGGATACAGGGTTGCCTCATTCTGTTTCGCATGGGCGCGACTCCGATAGAGGGCTTTCGACTCGTTTTAGAAAATCTCAAAACCACAGTCTCGCGTATTTCATCAAGCAAGGTTTTCGCAGAGGCGTTCGATGGTACTGCTGTTATGGCATTCGCGAACTGGATACAGGGCTGCATTATCTTGTTTCGCATGGGTCAAACTCCGATAGAGGGTTTTCGACTTGTTTTAGAAAACCTCAAGAACACAGTCTTGAGAATCGCATCAAGCACGGGTTTGTCAGAATTTATTGACGGCATCAAGGAGAAGTTTTCCCAGCTTCCTCAGCCTGTAAAGGACGCGGCGGACTTTATCGGTAATGCAGTATCTAGGATTAAAGACTTAATTGGGGGCATAAGCCCTTCCGCGGCTATAGCGGTCGCGGCGTTCGCTGGCATAATGGCCAAGTTCTCAGGCAACATTAAAACTGTTGTGTCTGTTGCAGCTGGTATCGGCCCAAAGATCGGCGGAGTACTTTCGGGTGTAGCTTCTGGCCTAGGAAGTGCTTTCGGGGTTCTATTTAACGTATTCAATGGAGGACTTCCCACTGCGCTTAAGTTTGTATCAGGGGCGATTGCGGGATTAGTCTCTCCTGTTGGTCTAGCGGTTGTTGCTATCGCCGCCCTTGGCGCGGCATTCATCGCAATGATGGCGACGAACAGCCAATTCCGGGAAACGGTTATAGAGATCGTGCAGCAGATAGGATCGAGCCTTGCGCCGATTCTTACGACTGTCGGGCAGGCTCTCTCGTCACTTGCATCAACGGTCTTGCCGCTGATCGGGAGCATGATACGGATGCTCGTCCCGGTGCTTGCGCAGATCGTGATGGTTGTCTTGCAGGTTATTGCTGCGGTTGCTCCGCTCGTTACTACGCTCGTCGCGATTCTCGTCCCGATCATCACGCAAATTATCCAGCTTATTGTCACAGTTGCGACTCAAATCCTCGCTGCTGTCCTGCCGGTCATATCCCTGATCCTGACGGCCATACAGACGGCTATGCCAGCGATCCAAGCAATCGTTATGATTGTGATGACTCAAGTGCTCTCAATTGTCCAGGCTGTCTGGCCCGTCATCGAAGCAATCATTTCTGGTGTCATGGCGGTCGTGCAGGGCGTCATCGAGACGGTATGGCCGATCATCGAGACGATCATCACCACCGTGATGGCAGCAATCCAGGACGTGATCAACATCGTGACAGCCGCCATATCAGGCGACTGGGAGGGTGTGTGGAACAGCATCAAGGATTTGTTCTCCGATGTTTGGGAGGGCATTAAGACGGGAGCGCAGCAAGGTGTTGATGCTGTCCTCAACATCGTGTCGGGCATCAAGGATTCGATACTCGGGGTCTTCTCGGATGCCGGATCGTGGCTCCTCGACGCGGGGTCAAACATCCTGCACGGCCTCTGGGAGGGCATCAGCGGTGCTTTGGACTGGCTTGGAGGCCAGCTCGGCGGAATCGGTAGTTTCATCGCAGAACATAAGGGGCCTAAACAATACGACCTTAAGCTACTTGTCCCCAATGGCGTTTGGATAATGGAATCCCTTGCTTCAGGATTTGAGAAGGGGGAGGGCGGTATTGCAAAAACCCTCTCCGGCGTGGCTGACATGGTAGCAGGATGGAAGTTCGATACCGCCTCCGTTGCGGTTCCATTCGATAGAGCCGCGCTTGCTCCAATGCGGAGGGCGTCCTATACCGAGGTGCCATCCTCTACGAATTATAACTACACCTTCGGCGACATAACCATCGACGCTTCGAGCCTCAAGGACATAGAGACGGCTGCCGACTTCGCGAACGCGCTCGTCAAGGAAGGGAGGTCGAGGTAAATGGCATGGTCGGCCCGAAACGGAAACTACTGGCAAGTAGGCGTGTCGGTGTGGATCGAATCGCAGACCGACAAAACGGCCACCGTCGTCACTCAGTCCTACTTCCGCAGCAACTGGCGAATCAATGTCATGTCGAGTATCCGCTGGTCGATGGCGTGGAACGGCAAGAGTGGTAGCTGGTGGGGCGAGTCAGAGGGGCGCTGGATCGAATCCGAGAACGACGCCACGGTCGTGCTGGCTACCGCCCGCGAGACGGTCAACAAGGGCGGCGGATGGACGTATTCGGGCAGTGCGAGCGTCACCGTAAGTTCGGTGTCGTCCGGTACGCAGTCGGTTTCGGCGAGCGTGTGGATACCCGCCCAGACGCTGCGTCCGCCCTCGGCCCCGTCGAACCTCACAGCTCAGCGCACCGCGGCCGGTGTGATCGGTGTCACGTGGAAAAACAACGCATCCAACGCCTCATCAACCTCAATTGAGCGGTGTCCCTACGGTGGGAGCTGGGCCGTGGTATCAAGCCCCGGCAGCGTCGTTACGTCCTACTCCGACAGCGTGGGCACAGGAACCTACAAGTACCGCGTGCGCTATCGCAACGGCGACGGATGGTCGGGCTACTCCAACGAGTCCGAGTGGGTCACGGCGCTCTGCGCGCCCGCCGCCCCCACCTGCGTGCTGCCTGCATCGGGCGCGACGCACTCCGCCAACGCCGGGCGTCCGTTGCTACAATGGCGTCACAACCCGCTCGATACCTCCGCTCAAACCGCTGCCGAGGTCAAATGGACGTTCGACGGGTGGACGACGGAACACGTCGCAAGCGTCTCAGGTAGCACTTCTTCGCTCTCCATCGATGCTGAGCCTAATACCGACGCGCAGTGGCGCGTGCGAACCAAAGGAGCCTACGACGGCGATGGGGACGCCGAGGCGGCGTGGTCGCCCTGGTCGGGATCATCGCCGTTCCGCGTGCGCACACCCCCGTCAGTCTCGGTCGTCGTGGATCATGTGGTTGCAGCCGTGCCCCTCGAGGTGTCATGGGTCTACGAGGACGCCATGGGGGTGCAGGTGTCAGCTTCGGTGGTCGTATTCGATTCATCCGGTTCGCAGGTATACGCGGGGAGCGTGCAGGGAGCGGCAACCTCGCTCGCGATCCCCCCGTCGGAATTCACGCCGATCCACCTGTCCGATTACGCGGTCGAAGTGACGGTGGTATCCACAACGTCATTGCAGGCGCAGGGCCGCGCCTCTACGCACGTGGAGTACGAGCCGCCCGCAGCTCCCGGTATCGCTCTTTCGGTGGACGAGGAGAGCGCCAGGGTAAAGATCGCGGTCTACGACGGCGGGGGAGAGGTCCCCGCAAGCCATATGGCAGTGTTTCGCAACGGCGAACCTGTGGCCTCAGGCTTGTACTCCGGTCAGTCGGTCTCCGACGACCTTCCGCCGCTCGATGCCGTGTTGGCATACCGCGTGGTCGCCTATGCCTCGTCAGGTGCAGTTTCCGAGGCTACACGAGAGATCGAGGTGCGCTCGCTCGGACGGGCATACTTCGACTTTGACGGTGATCAGTGCCGCATGCGCTACGACATCGAGTTCTCCGACTCGACCAAGGGCGAGCGCGTGACCCGCACCGTCGCAGGCGCCAAGCGCCCGAAGGTGTTTTTCGGCGAGCACGAGGAGCGGTCGGGGAGCTTTTCAGCTCTTGTCAGGTCGGTTGTCGAGGAGGGCGAGCACGAAAGCGAGCTGGATGCGCTCAATCGCCTTAAAGCCTACAACGGGATCGTGTGCATGAGACGGCCCGAAGATGACCCCCTATGGGTTGTGTGCGACGTGTCGGTGAACAGGTCATATGCCAAACCAGGACTCGCCTCGGTATCGGTGTCATGGGAGGCGGTGGAGCCGTGATCGACTGGACTTTAAGCGGGCGCACGACCAGCATGCGCTACGTGCGCGTCTCTTGGCCCGACATGGGCGAGCTGGGGGAGATCAAAGGAGTGACCGGCTGCACGATCGAAGAAAACTCCCTGTCAGCCCTTAAGGTATCCGGTACGCTCGATTACGCCGACATGGACGATATCGGCGACGACATGATCCGCATCTACTCCGACAGCGAGGCGGGAGGAAAGCGCGAGACGGTATGCCATGCGACACTGTTCGCGACGACTCCCGAGTCCACCTGGTCGGGCGAGTCCCGCACGGGCGCGGCCGATATGTATTCGGTGCTCTGGGTCATGCAGCAGGGAGGCCCCGAGGGCACCTACACCGTCGAGGCTGGGCAGAACGCCGTATCCGTTGCCGCCAAGATTGCTCGTGATTGCAACCTGGCCGTGGTGGCCACCGCGTCTGACAAGACCGTAGCGACCTCGCACACCTGGGACGATGGGGCGTCGTGGCTCGAAATAGCGAATTGGTTGCTCGACTTCGCGGGCTTCGGCTCCGCGACCGTCGACGCCTTTGGCAACGTCATCATGGCCCCCTACGTCGATCCTGGGGAAAAGGCAGTCGCCTGGACGTTCTCGGACACCGTAAGCGGCGTGTCGGATTCGGAGATTTCACACGAGTACGACACCTACTGCGTCCCAAACGTTGTGCGCGCTGTCTGCTCCAACGCCGATGGAGACCCCATGGTTGCAGTGGCCATCAACGATGACCCGGAAAACCCGTACTCCACTGTGCGCCGCAAGAAGCGCATCGTGAGGACAGAAACTCTATCCGACATAGCCGATCAGGCGGCACTCGAAGCTAAGGCGCGCGAGCTGCTTTTGTCCGGCATGAGTGTTGTGGAGAAGATCGAGATAGGGCATTCCTGGGCGTGCTTCAACATAGGTGACGCGGTGCAGATCGACTATTGGAAATCGGGAAAGGTGATGAAGATGGCCGCGGTAGCGCGGACATGCAAGATGACGCCGGATCTGGACTGCACCACGACGGTCAGGCGGTTCGTGAACCTGTTGGAGGTGAGCTGATGATAGGTAACCCCGCCGAGCTGGCGATCGACGCCATGGAGAGCGTCGCCGAACGGAAAGTGCGCGAGGAGGCCCCTGCCCTAAAGCTCGGCGTCGTGCGGTCGGTTTCCGGCTCCATCGCGCAGATCACGATAGACGGCGACGGGCATACCACGCCGGTGACGGCCATGTGCCCCGGGCTCGCCGCAAACAAGAGGGCGCTGCTCATCCGCGACAAAACGCAATGGTACGCGATAGGAGTGAGGCAATGATCAGGACTGTAAGGCTTGTCCTTGATATAGCTAAAACAGCGGCAGAAGTGGCCGGAGCGAAAAGGACGCCTGATATCGTCCTGCGACAGGGCGAGAAAGATGCGACCGCGATATCTGCCGAGATCAGGGCTGACAGCGCCGCGCTCGACCTAACCGGCTGCGAAGTATACATCAAGCTCTTGCGGGCTGACTCCAAGGCCGTAATTGGTACGGCAAAGATTGAGACGGCCGCCGAAGGACGTGTGTCATACGTGCTTCCAGCTGAGGCGGCGGCTATCCCGTGCGCTGCGGCGCTCATGTATTTCGAGGTGCACGGCCCCGACGGGATCAGCTCCACCAAGCCGGTCGGCTTCGCTGTCGGGCCGGGCATCGACCTGACCGCTGATCAGGCAGAGGCGTATGTGGAGGAGTTCGAACGGCTAAAAGGCGAGTTTCGCGCGCTTATCGCCGCCGCCGCCGCCCAGAAAGCCGCCCAGCAGACCGGATGGCAGGAGCAGACGGATGCCCAGCAGGCGGCCTTTACTGCCTCCCAGGATGGCAGGGACGCGGCCTACGAGGCTGCGGAACAATCTCGTGACGCGTCCTACACGTCGGCCGAGCAGGCGCGACAAGGAGCCTTTGAGACGACCGAGGCATCGCGGGCGAAGGCGGAAGCCGCGCGCGTGGCGGCGGACGCGGCACGAACGACCGCCCAGGCAAAGAACAACGCAGACCAGGCGCTTAACAACGCGGCAATGCAAAAGCTTGCCCCCTACATCTGCGGGCCGGGCGAGTACGACGCGGACACTCTCATGCCCACGGTAACAGGCGAACCGAACCGCATGTACTACGTGCCATCCGAACAGGGACCCGCCAATCGCTATGTCGAGTGGATGCTCATCGAGGGCGCATGGGAGCTTATGGGCGTGTCTCAAGTCGAGGTGTCCCCGATATCGACATCCCAGATCGACGCGGTTGCTGCGGGATCGGCGCCGACAGGCGAGGACACGCTCAACCTCACGGGGCTGTCTTACCTCTGGGCCAAGATCAAGGCCGCCTTCGCGCCGCTCTCCCACAAGCACCCAGGATCGGACATCAACGACAACTCCATTGCAGGGGCCAAGCTCGCGTCCGGTGCTGTTACCGACGCCAAGGTGAGCGCCAACGCCGCCATATCAGGCTCCAAGCTCGCCGACAAGTCGGTAACCACCGCCAAGCTCGCCGACAGCTCGATCACCGCCGCCAAGCTTGGAGACAAGATGGTGCCCG
>JABLTR010061603.1_pt1 | contig 20858 bp, 20 predicted proteins | sample 7160071 | NCBI WGS metagenome assembly JABLTR01 (sample SAMN14651230, study PRJNA627086) | human gut metagenome | isolation source: feces | host: Homo sapiens | reverse complement strand
GATGGATTTGATTGGGTATATCGCGATTGTGGATAATTAAAAAAATCATCAAATCCTCTAAATAATGGATTTTTAGGTTGCTCTACTGAGCTTTTATAAATACCACACAATTTTTGTGGAAGATTTTCTTTTGTTACCTCATAACGGGCATAAAGTGCTGCTTGTGCTCCCCAACAAATATGTAAACTAGAATAAACATGGCTTTTTGACCACTTCACAATTTCTAAAAACTCAGACCAATAATCGACTTCCTCAAATTCAAGTTGCTCAACAGGCGCACCCGTTATAATCAAACCATCATAGTAGTCATCTTTAATTTCAGAAAAAGATTTATAGAAGGAGTCCAAATGCGATTGCTTAGTATTTTTGAATTCATGACTAGCCATAAACAAAAAATCAACATTAATTTGAAGTGGAGTGTTTGATAATAAGCGTAAAATTTGCCGATCAGTAATCAATTTACGTGGCATGAGATTGACCACCAGCAAATTCAAAGGGCGAATATTTTGATTTTTCGCTCGTTCATTATCCATAACAAAGATATTATCTGCTCTCAGCTCATCAATGGCAGGCAGACCTTCAATCACTTTTACTGGCATCTCTCACTCAACTTTCACATAGAATTAGACTCAATTATAGCCCTTCATGATTTATTTGCAATAGCCTCGTATTATAATTCCGTAATGGGATAATTTAAAAATTTTAATCTAATAATAAAACTTGCCTAAGGCAAGTCTTATTTTATGATTCGAGAAATAATTTTATCGTAAATGATTCTCATTTCTTTCTCAGAAGATTTTTCCGAAAATTCTTCTAAAGGAATCCAACCTAAACCGTCTGTTTCATCTGTATTCTTTTGAAGTGAACTATGTTCCTTTGCTTCAAATAAAAAAGTGACATTTAGATGAATATGAGCGCTGACATAATCATACTTACGGTGAATGTGACCAAAAACAGGCAAGGCTTCAATCGAAATCGGTTTTTCTGAAAGTTTTCTAAATTCTTGAAGTCCCGTTTCTTCTTGAACCTCTTTTTCTGCCACAGCTAATAAGTCAGAATTGCCATCAGCATGGCCACCTACCCAACCCCAGCTTTGATAAATTTTATGATAAATCCCTAAAATCTTATCATGGGCTTCATTAAGAACAAAAGCACTGGCTGTAAAATGAGCAATTGAATCCCGACTTAAATTTTCTTCATCAGCTGCAAATTTTTGAAAAACTTTAAGGTCAATTTGTTCTTGCTGACCTTCTGGCACAAAATTTTCTAATAACTTTTCTATTTTATTTTTCATTTTTCACCTCACAAAACAATCACAATAATACTCATTAAAATCAAAGAAATAAACATGGATAAACTAATGACAAGTCCCGCCAAAGCCTTATCATTTCCAAGCTCTATGGCTTGAATCATGTGCAAAAAGGACATCGGACAAAAGAAAATTAACAAGAGAACTTCTTTTATTATGGCTGGAAGAGGAGCGAAAAAATAAACCAAACTAGCTAAAATAAAAGCTAGTAAATAACGCCAAGTCAATATTTTCAACAGAAGTTTTAATTTTCCTTTCGGCAAGCGAAATTCCATAAAAAGTCCAATTGTAAAAATTGATAACAATGTATTAGCATTTGCCAATGGTCGAATTGGAATCAACCAATCATCAGGAAAAGATAAGCCAAAAATCGCTAAGATAAACATAAAAATATAAACAACAAAGGGTGGATTACGAAATAAGACGCCAAATATTTCTTGCAAAATAAAGCCGTGTTTCTTTCGGCCACTTGAAAGTTCAATAATTGCTTGAGTCGTTCCAGTCACCATTAAGGAATTACCCATATCAAACATGGCTAAAAAAGGAATAGCCGCTGGAAAAAAGCTTGAGACAAAAGGAATTGAAAAATTTCCAATGTTATAGCCCGATAAATCAAACATATAAAGGCCACGTTCTTGCACACTAGCCTTTCGTCCAATAAATTTCCCCAGAAAAACCAAAAGGAGATTAGAAAAAAGTCCCATAAACATCAGAATAAAAAAGATGCCGGAGAGCTTTGTATGATTTACTCCGATTAATATCGTTGCTGGTAAGGTCAAGTAAACAACCAATTTAGAAGTAAGGGCTCCATCTTCTTGGCGAAGCAGACCGATTTTTTTGAGTAAAAGGGCTAAAAACAAAACAAGCAGAATACTCAAGGCATTGAGAAGAATTGTGGTCATTAGAGTTTTACTTTCTATCAGTAGTTTTATCTGCTGTCAGTAATTTCATAATGCTTAGTTTACTGACAGCACATCTAAATTAATTCTAGCATTTTTTTAAATAAAAACTCCCGTAAAAATACGAGAGTAGTCAATTAATTGATTTCAATAGTATATTCACAAGAGAAGCTTCCCTCTGGCGCTAATTGATTAATCCCAAATTTCGTTGTGATGTCGCCATCAGTATTTTCATCGTCAGCAATTCCAGACCATGGCTCGATACAAACAAAGGGTGCTTCATTTGGATAAGGTGACCATAAGCCAAAATAGGGCATATCTTTCCAAGTCACAGTAACCCCACGTTCATCTAATTTGTTGATCAATGAAACTTTCATCTCATCTGATGATGTATAAACTAGAGCATCTTTATCAAAAAGTTCTCTTGTTAATGGAAGTGTATTTACTTGTGTCTCCACTCTTTCATCTAATTTCAATGTTCCTGATGGTGGGTCAAGCGGAATAAAAGTTCGTTTTTCATCTGGTGAAACAGTTAACTGATAGTCTTCAAAAGTCCCATTTTTTAAAGGAACATTAAATGCTGGGTGAGCGCCAACACCAAAAGACATGAATTTTTCGTCTTCATTTTTCACTTCGTAACGGACTCTGATTTTATTATCCACCAATTTGTAAGAAACTCGAAAGTTAAAATGGAAAGGATAGTGATTCAAGCTATCTTCATTATCACGGAGCTCAAAAACGAGTTCATTATCGGATTTTTTAATTAATTCAAAATCATTATCACGTGCAAAACCATGTCCACCCATTTGATAAGTTTGCTCATTATAATGATATTGGCCATTTTTCAATTTCCCAACAATTGGAAAGAGAACTGGAGCATGACGTCCCCAAAATTTTGGATCGGCTTGCCATAAATATTCAATATCATCATGTTGGATGGAATGCATTTCTGCCCCAAAAGTGTCCACAGTAACACTCAATTGGTCATTTTTCAAAGTGTAATTCATAAAAAACTCCTTAATATTTTTATCTTCTTTCTATTTTACCATTTTTACTGACAAAAATTTCTGTCAGCAAAAAAACCGTGTAAGCACGGTTTAATCTTTTCTTGGTTTATAAAAGTTACGATTAGATAAAGCCCAAACCCGCTGACTAAATTGACCAGGGTCGAGCGTTTGAGTCGCCGTAGTCATCATCATCATGTTGGCATCCATGACATCAATTTGATGAATCATTTCTGCTTCCATAATTTGTGGACGAACAGGACTACCATACTCCAACTCCCCATGATGGCTCAATAAACAATGACGAAGCATCAATAAATCTTCATTATCATCATCAAATCCAAGTTCAATGGCGGCTTTACTCACTTCTTCATCAATCAAAACAATATGTCCAAGCAAGTTTCCTCTTAAAGTATAAGAAGTATTTTCGGCACCTGTAAATTCCAAACATTTTGCCATGTCATGAAGTAATACACCAGCAAACATCAAATTTTCGTTGAGTTGTGGATAAACTTCGCAGACTTTTTCTGCTAAATGAAGCATGGTTGTTGTATGATAAGCAAGCCCTCCTTCAAAGGCATGGTGATTAGTTTTGGCTGCAGGAAATTCATAAAATTCCATATCAAATTTTTTCAAAATCGTGCGTACAATTCGATTTAAGGTTGCATTTTCAATTTTAAAAAGAATCGATTGAACATATTCACGTAAATCTTTTTCTTGAACAGGTGAGCTTTCCCGATAATCGTGAGGTTGATTGGGTTCACTATCTGTCGCTAAACGCAATTGTATTTTATTAACTTGAGGCATTCCATTATAGAGTTCTTTGAGAGCCTTCATATGCACGACCCGACCAGCTCGAAACTGTTCAACCGCTTTTGGATTAGCATCCCAAATATTTCCATTGATTGTTCCCGTTCGGTCTTGAAAACTCAAAGCTAAAAAGTCTTTCCCCGCCCGCGTTTGACGTAATTCAACTGATTTAATCAGGTAAAATCCTTCAAAAAATTCGCCAATTTCTAAGTTTTTAATGAGCACCATGTTTTCTCCTTTAAGATGTAAGCCCGACTCTTTGGGTGACCTAGCCAAGCGATATAAAATATTTATTACTTTGTCAATCTAAATCCAAAAGTTTGCTGCTTTCACTATCATCTATCCGGTCAATATTCGTCAGCGCTTTTTTCATGACATTTGTTCTTGTCGTAATCAGATTATTAATTTCTTTTTCTGATTGCTGAATTTTTTGTTGAACTTTTTTCAATGAATCTTCAAATTTATCAAACTCTGTTTTGACTGCTCCTAGCATTTCATAAACTTCAGCTGATTTTTGTTCGATTTGCAAGGTTTTAAAGCCCATTTGCAAACTGTTTAAGACGGCGGTCATCGTCGTTGGCCCTGTCACATTGATCTTATAGTCACGGCTGATTTGCTCATAAAGTTCAGGATTATTAACCACTTCCATAAACAGCCCTTCAGTTGGTAAAAACATAATGGCAAAATCCGTTGTTTTTGGCGGGACAATATATTTTTCACTGATTGATTTAGCTTGAGCTTTAACAGCATTAAACAATGCTTTTCTCGTCTTATCAATTTCCAGGGGTTCATTAGATTCCAAAGCCATTTGCAAGCGTTGATAATCTTCCATGGGGAATTTTGAGTCAATTGGAAGTAAGAGTTCTGACCCCTCTGATTTTCCAGGCAAAATCAAGGCATAATCCACAGCGTTAGCGCCCTGAATATTGACTTGTTCTCGATATTGACTGCTTGTAAACATCTGCTCTAAAATTCGTCCTAGCTGAATTTCACCAACAATCCCACGTGTTTTAACACCCGTCATTACCTTTTGCAAGCTGTCCACATCACTGGCAAGATTTCTCATTTCTCCCAAGCCCTCTTCGACATTTTTCAAATGTAAAGTAACCTGTTCAAAAGATTGTGAAATTCTGCGATTCAATGTTTCTTGCAATTTTTCATCGACCGTTTCCTGAATTTGACTCAATCTCTTATCGTTAGAATCTTGTAATTCTTTAAATTTACGGTCAAATTTGTCTGTCATTGCCTCTGTCAGTTCTGACAGTTTTGTGACCGTTCTATCAGTAGATTCTACCAAACTTACAGAGATTTTTTCTAATTTTTGCTCATTTGAACTTTGCAAATCTTTAAACTGCCAGTCAAATTTGCTATTGATATTTTCTGTCAGTGTTGCAAAATCATTATTGACCGAGCGTAAACTACTTGAAAGTTCTTGTCGATTTTGCGCCAGTTGCTGATTAACATCCGAGCGCATTTCCGCTAAATTTTGATTAAGATAATTTAACTGATGACTCGTATTTCCTTTGTCAGTCTTTTTGAAAAAATTGGCAAGGGACAGTAAAATCAAAAGTATGAGTAATATGATAATAATAACTTCCATCTTGATTTTTTATTTTCCTACTTTATCTAAAATTTCTTGAACTACGAGTTCTGGATTTTGTTGATTATTAATTTTTTCATGATCTGGTAAGGTATCAAAAAATGTCAGTTCATCTTCTAAATGAGATAAGCCCCATTTTTTTAAAACATCATTTCTTAAGTTAAGACGCCTTATTAGTTCCTCTTTAGAAACTTCAAGTAAAAAACGATGAACTTCGATATTTCGCACTTCTAGTGATTTAAAAATCTCCTCAAAACAAAACTTCATATATAGGGTCATTGGTACAATAATGGTTCCTGAATATTCTCTATTTAACTTTTTAAGAATCTGAACATTCCAAGTCCGTCATTCTTGATATTCTTGGAAATCATCTTTTTGAATTTCTTTTGGCAAATTTTTTCTAAAAAAATCTCCGATTTCCTCTGGGTCATAAATCCACGAGGGAGAAATACATTCATGCAATAGTTCAGCAATAGTTGTCTTTCCCGAACCATATGCACCATTTAACCAAATAATCATAGTTTTTCCATTAGTTCTTCTTTTAATTTTTCGATGTTTTTTTCTACTTCACCATTAAAAACAAACGACCCAGCAACAAAGACATTGGCACCAGCAGCTTTTGCTACTTTAATTGTTTGGTCGTCAATGCCACCATCCACTTCAATTTCAAAATTAAGCTTTTTGTCAGTTCGAATTTGAGTGAGTTCACGTACTTTATCCATCATTTCAGGAATAAATTTTTGACCGCCAAAACCAGGATTGACTGTCATCACTAAAACCATATCCACAAGTGGTAAGACGGTTTTAATCGCCTCTACAGGAGTTCCAGGATTAATCACTACCGAAGCTTTCATTCCAGCATTCTTAATTTTTTGCAGCGCTCCATGGATATGATTGGTTGCTTCAACATGAATACTCATGCTATCTGCACCTGCTTTTGCAAAGTCATCCACATATTTTTCTGGATTCTCAACCATCATATGAACATCAAAAAACAAACTTGTTTGCGAGCGAAGTGCCGAAACAACTCCGGCTCCGAAGGTTAAATTATCTACAAAATGTCCGTCCATCACATCAATATGTACAAGGTCAGCGCCAGCAGTCTCTAAATGTTTAACATCTCTTGCAAAATTTCCAAAATCTGCTGACAAAATTGATGGAGCAATTTTATTTTTCATTTTTATCCTCTCTCTAAAGAATACTACGATTCTTATTTAAAAAACAACTCTCAACAAAAAAATCACAAAGCCCTTATTCACCACTATTATCTGATGATTCATCATGAAGTTCTTCTTTAACAATTGTCTTCCAAGCATCTCCCTCACGTTTGTGTTCTACAACGGTTGCCGCACGAACGCCAAGAACAATTGCCAAACCTAAAGCAATAACCGTTAAGAAATTCATCACAAAATTAGGTGTGCCATTTTTGAAAACAAACATTTCCAATACTTGGCAAAGAAGGGCAAAAAGAACCGCTAAAAAGGCTTCTGTTTTCAATCTTTTTTTCATTTTTCTTTATCCTGCGAACTCTCTAGGTCATTTTCTTTTGACTGACTCGTCAAGCCAAAAAAGACACGATTTAACCAAAAAATAACAAAGAAGGTCGCAAGAACTAAGAGAATAAACACGATAATCATTATTGTTTTGGATAAGTCATTTTTAAAATAAATTGCTAAAATCCAAGCTAAAACAAGGGCAAAAAAACCAGCCTGTTTCAACCAAATATTATCTTTAGCCTTGTTTTTTTCGTTTTTTCTCATAAGTTTCCCTCGTATGGTTGATTTCATCTAAAAGCTGTAAGTAATTTTCATAACGGCTTTCTAAAATTTCATGATTTTCAAGTGCAACTTTAACCGCACAGCTTGGTTCATGCGTATGTGTACATTCTCTGAATCTACAATTATGACTAATCTTTAAAATTTCTGGAAAAGCAGCGTTTAAATCTGGCTGATTGGTTACCTCATAATCTAAACTGGAAAACCCTGGCGTATCAGCAATTAATCCACCCGCTAACTCAAAAAATTCAACATGGCGAGTTGTATGTCGTCCACGCCCTAGCTTTTCTGAAGTTTCACCCGTTGCCAACTGCATTTCCGGTGCAATTTTATTTAATAAAGTGGTTTTTCCAGCACCAGTTTGTCCCATAAAAACAGTTACTTTTCCCGCTAAATTACTGACCAAATGTTCAGCATCAAAGAAGACATCATAACCAATCTGTTCATAATTCCTTTTTATCTGCTCATAATCTGCCCGCTGATTAAAAGTTTTATTACTTTTCTCAGAACTCCCTTGGTCTTCTGTCAGCACATCCATTTTAGATATATAAATCATTGGATGAATGTTTTTATGTTCTAAGAAAACCAAAAAACGGTCCAAGAGATTTAAACTAAAATTAGGACTTACCGTTGACATAATAATCACCGCTTGGTCAATATTAGCAATTGATGGTCGAATTAAAGAATTTTTTCGCTCACCAATTTTTAGAATATATCCTTCTGAATTTTCTTCAGCAGAAAACTCAACAAAATCCCCTACAACAGGTTTCATTCCTTTTTTTCTGAAATTACCACGCGCGCGCGTCTGATAAACTTCACCTTCTGCCTCGACATCATAAAAGCCTGCCAAGGATTTGACAATACGTCCATTTTTTATCATGTTCTCATTATACCAAAAAAAGGCTTAACTGTAAGCCTTTCATTATTTTTTAAAGTTTTTTTAACTCAAAACAGTGATTTGAATATTTTTACGTCCCCAAGCGATTGCTTGGTCATTTGATGGAAAATGGACGTCAATGATGTTTCCAACAATTGCACCCCCAGTATCACCAGCAATTGCAATCCCATACCCCGGAACTTCAACGAGCGAATTCAAAGGAATGACACTTGGATCAACCGCGATACAAATTGGATTTTTACTTAAATCAATTCCAGTTGCAGTAATTCCATTTAAAGCGTAAGCTGTTGCTTCTACGTTTAATGTGCGTCCGCCAGAAGTCGTTGACGATGAGTTGTTATTGTTAGTTGTTGTATTACTGTTAGTGTCAGCAGGCGTTTGAGTGCTTACTGAATTATTGCTTTCAGAACTTGAAGAATCTTTTGTTTTTTCTTGTTCAGCTTTTGTAGCAGCTTGCGCTGCCGCTTTTGCTTTCACGTCTGCTACTGATTTAGCCAAGGCTTCATCGCGAGCTTTTTGTTCTGCCGCAGCTTTTGCTTGCATTTCACTCAAAAGTTGTTTGTTTGAACTAATTTTATCTTTGAGTCCAGAAATATTACTTTGCAAAGCGTCAACTTGTCCTTGATAGTCATTTTGATTTTTCACAAGAGTTTCTTGAGATTCTTCCAATTTGACTTTCATTGTCTTTAGCGATTCTTCTTTTTCAATAAGAGATTTCGCTTGGTCGGATTCAGCAGTTAATACCACATGCAAGTTTGTTAAACGCATAATCATATCTGAAAGATTTTTTGATGATGCAACGATATCAATATATGATAAAGTTCCCCCACCATTTGCTTGCATTGCTCGCATTTGTTTCGCGACAGAGGCTTTAAGCTGAACAACGTCATTTTCAGTTTCAGAGATTCCTGTTTCCAATTCAGTAATCTTACTCTTTGACTGATTAACTTTTTGTTGGGCTTCTTGTGCTTGGCTATAAATCTTATTTGCCTGTGCAAGTTTACTGTCGAGCTGCGCTTGGAAGTTTTGTATTTCTTGGTTGACTTCCGTTTGAGAGCTGTCAGCATCTACTTTCATCACTCCTAAGAGATTAACGGGTAGAACTGATAAAAGCATCAGTAAAGCTCCTACAAGTATTCCAACTTGTTTTATTTTTTTAGGAATTAAATTCTTCATACTTTGTCTATTCTAACATATCCCCCACAGTTTTTAATTGCATTTTAATTACTAATATTAACTAAAATTTAAAATAAATACAAAAAGTATTTTTATAAAAAACTATCTATCCCTTGTAAGCTTATTTTCACTGTTTCTTTAATGATTTATATTTTGATAATCATCAAAGATGAAAAAACTCTATCAGTAACTACCGATAGAGTTTTTTACTGACAGCTTTGTCAGTGATCTTATTTTCTTTTAACGAATTTCTACATTCAATTTTTCAACAAGATTTTTTGTAATTTTATTAACAGCAGCCGTAATTTCATCATCAGTCATTGTATTTTCAGCCGGTTGGAAAGTTAAGCTATAGGCCATTGATTTTTTACCAGCAGGTAAATTTTTACCTTGATAAATATCAAATAACTCAACTTGCTTAAGTGTTTTAACGCGACTTGATTTAATGACAGAAACGATTTGGGCATGTGTAACCTCAGCATCAATCAAAAGTGCAATATCACGATGAACTGCTTGAACTTTTGGAATATCATTAAAGATGGTTTGTGCTGGCAATTCTTCAAGCATCACTTTCATGTCGAGACTAGCAACATAAGTTTCTGCTACATCATATTTTTTAGCTGTAGCCGGATGAATTTGTCCCACAAAACCAGCCAGGCGACCATTGATGTTAATGACAGCAGTCCGTCCTGGATGCATTGCCGCTTGATTATTAGTTGGAACAAATTCAACTTCTTCGTAAGTTTCAAGAAGGTTTTCCACAATTCCCTTAGCATAGTAGAAATCCACAGGAACAGCTTGTCCGTTGTATGATTTATCCACAACATTTCCAGAAATAGCAAAAGCAAGATTTGGTACTTCTGTAGGACGAATATCATCTGCATTTGGTAAGAAAATATTGCCAATTTCATAAATTGCTACGTCAGCATTTTTACGATTTTGATTGTAATTAACAATGTCCAAAAGTCCTGGAATCATATTTGCACGAAGTGTTTGACGATCTTCAGTCATTGGCATCATGAGCGATGTTGTTTCAAGCTCACCCACAAATTCAGTCGCTTTTTCTGGAGTCACAAGTGAGTAACCAATGACTTCATTAAGACCTGAACTTTCAAGTCCAGTTCTTACCGTTCGACGGAATTTTTGCATGTCAGTCAACTCACCAGCATTTTGTGAAAGAGGCAAAGTACTTGGCAAATTATCATATCCATAAATCCGAGCAACTTCTTCAACCAAATCAGCTTCAATATGAATATCCCAACGACGTGATGGAATTTCACAAGTAAATTTTTCTCCCTCAACTTCGACTCCAAAACCAAGTTGAACAAAAATTTTCTTCACAGTTTCAAGTGATAAATCTGTTCCTAAAGCCCCATTAACACGACTTAAAGTAATTGAAACTTTTGGTAACAGAGGTTGATAATCATTTGATTCAACAAGGCCTGAAAGAACTTTCCCGCCAGCCAATTCAACAATCATTGCTGCTGCAAAATCAAGAGCCTCACGAACTGTTCCTTCATTAATTCCTTTTTCAAAACGACTTGATGCTTCTGAGCGCAAAGCAAATTTTTGCGAAGTTTTACGAATTGAAGTTCCGTCAAACAAAGCTGCTTCAAGAGCAACATTTGTTGTTTCATCAGTAATCTCACTGTCTGCACCACCCATGACACCACCAAGCGCTACAGGAAGTCCATTTGCTGTGACTACAATATCAGAGTCATCTAATTCACGTTCAACATGGTCTAAAGTGGCTATTTTTTCACCAGACTTAGCCTGACGAACCAAGATTTCATCAGAACCAAATTTGGCAAAGTCAAAACTATGCAAAGGTTGACCAAATGCCATCAATACATAATTGGTCACATCAACCACATTATTAATTGGTTTTACACCCGCATTCATCAATCGGTTTTGCAACCATTGAGGTGATTTCGCAATTTTAACCCCTTCAATCAAACGGATTTTATATGTTGGAACTTTATCTGTTTCAACCTTAACTGTAATTTTGCTTGCTACTGATTCTGAAGCTTCTACTAAAGATTTTTCCTCAAGCTTAACTGGTAAATCATAGATTGCTCCAACTTCCCATGCTGCCCCATTCATTGACAAAGCATCCGCACGATTTGGAGTGATTGATAATTCGATGATTTCATCGTCCATATCAAGATAAGGGAAAATACTATCACCAACTTTAGCATCCGCTGGCATTTCAAAAATACCATCTTCATGCTTCATTGGATTAATTTTTTCATCAAATCCTATTTCATCAAGTGCACAAAGCATCCCGAGAGATTCAACTCCACGAATTTTACCTTTTTTGATTTTATAATTATCCGCAATTCGAGCACCGACAAGTGCCACAATTACTTTCATCCCCACACGAACATTTGGCGCTCCACAAACAATTTGTAATGCCTCGTCAGCCCCAACATTAACTTGTGTAATATGCAAATGTGTTTCAGGAATATCTTCACTAGAAAGAACTTCTCCGACAACAAGTTTTGACAAACCTTCTTGTGGACTCGTCACTCCTTCAACCTCAATCCCAGACGTTGACATCTTTTGTTCTAATTCAGCTGGCGTAGCCGTAAGATTTGGCACCAACTCTTTTAACCATTTATATGATACTAACATGTTATTTCAACTTTCTATTCACAGTTTTTTATACTATTTATTTTCCAAATCGCTCCATCGAAGGGAGTCCTCCCTTTTCGAATGTCGAAATCGACAATGCGACTAAAGCGTCAGTCGAATTGTTCTAAGAATCTTACATCGCCTTGATAGAATCCACGAATATCGTTGATTCCATAGCGTAACATGGCAATACGTTCTTGACCGAGTCCAAAAGCAAAACCAGAATAAACAGAAGAATCTAAACCAGACATTTCAAGTACGTTTGGATGGACCATACCTGCACCAAGGATTTCAATCCAACCGGTATGTTTGCAGACATTACATCCTTTACCCCCGCATTTGAAACAAGAAATATCAACCTCAACAGAAGGTTCAGTAAATGGGAAATAACTTGGGCGCCAGCGTAGTTCACGCTCTTGACCAAACATTTTTTTCATGACAAGGTCAAGTGTCCCTTTAAGGTCAGCCATTGTGATATTTTTATCTACAACCAAGCCTTCAATTTGATGGAATTGATGACTGTGTGTCGCATCATCTGTATCACGACGATAAACACGACCAGGAGCAATCATACGCAAGCCTCCTTTTGAAAAATCATGAGCATCCATTGTCCGAGCTTGCATTGGTGAAGTATGCGTACGAAGCAAAACTTCATTGGTAATATAAAAAGTATCTTGCATATCACGAGCTGGGTGATCTTTAGGAAGATTCATTCGTTCAAAGTTATAATGATCGGTTTCGACTTCATAACCATCAACAATTTCATAACCCATTCCAAGGAAAATTTCTTCAATTTCTTCTTGAGTTTGAGTTAAAATATGACGACTTCCTTTTTTCTGAGCTTTTCCAGGTAAAGTAACATCCAAAGTTTCAGACTCCAAAGCCGCGTTCATCACTGCTTGTTCAATTTCAAGTTTTTTCGCTTCAAATTTCGCTCCAAATTCATCACGAAAAGCATTAGCAAGTGCACCAATAACTGGTCGTTCTTCATTTGTTAAATCTTTCATCCCTTTTAGGATTTCAGTCAACTCTCCTTTTTTACCAAGCATTACTGTTCTAAGATTGTTGAGCGTTTTTTCGTCTGCAACAGAGAGTAAGTCAGACAAAGTCCGCTTGCGAAGGTCTTCAATTTTTTCTTGTAAGTTCATTTTTATCCTTTCAACTTATAAAAAATATATATTTAAAATTAGACAAGGTCCATATAAAATATGGAGCTTTAGGGAGATTTGAGCAATTTCTATTTAATAAAGAAAAAAATACCACAACTTTCATCTCCAAAGGAGCGAAAACCGCGGTACCATCCTATTTTATCACTTAATTTTTTTATTTAATTACCATAAAACTTTTTTAAGATTATCCTTCTAAAGAATTCCTCTCAAAAATAGCTTTTATTCGTAAGGTGAACTTCAAATATCACTCCATATTATGGCTTTCAGTCGGTGACCATAACTCCCTTAAATTTCGTAAATAATTTACTCTTCTTACTTATAAGCTTAATTTTATCACTTTCATTCAATTTGTCAACTTTAAAAATGTATTTTTTATGCTTGACAAATTTCTGCTTCTTTTTTATAATAAATATATATTTAAAACATGTTTTTAAAACACGTTTATAGAAAAGAGAATAATAAATGAAAAAATTTACTAACTTAGATGATTTTATCGGAACACATTTTATCTACACTTATGACAATGGCTGGGAATATGAACTTTATGTCAAAAATGAGAACACTATTGATTATCGTATTCACGGTGGCATGGTTGCAGGTCGTTGGGTTAAAAATCAAGAAGTTTCATTAGTGATGTTAACAGAAGGAATCTATAAAATTGCTTGGACAGAGCCTACCGGAACTGACGTTGCTTTAGATTTCTTGCCAAATGAAGAAAAAATGCACGGAATGATTTTCTTTCCAAAATGGGTGGAAGAACATCCAGAAATTACTGTTTGTTTCCAAAATGATTTTATTGAATTGATGCACGAATCACGTGAAAAATTTGAAACTTATCCTAAGTATTTGGTTCCAGAGTTTGCTAAAATCACTTATGTCGGAAAAGCTGGAAAAAATAATGATGATGTGGTTGCTTAAGCACCCTACCAAGGTATGACAAATGATATTCGCAACGGAAAATATTATAATACAAGCTATGAAATGATTAATAAATGATTTTATTCCTCAGAACTCAACTATAAAAGGTATCGAAATGTTCGATACCTTTTTTCCAAACTCTCCATTCTATAGAATACCTAGTCTTATATTAAAATATGTTTACTACTTTAGGTTCCTTTAAATTTCGTTATTTATAATGGATTGGAACGTTTTTTAAAAATGAAGTTTAAATTCTACGTCAAAAATTTACAATTTACCATTTTTTGTGTATCATGGAAATAAAGGAGAAAAAATATGAGCCATAGAGATAAATTATCTTATATTATATTGGGACTTTTAAAGACAGAACCCTTAAGCGGTTACGACCTTAAAAAAAAGTTTGAAAGTGAAGTGGGGGAATTTTGGCAAGCCAATACAGGGCAAATTTATCCTTCATTGAGAGTACTATTAAATGATCAGGCTGTAACTTTTGACGTCCATATCGTAGGTGAAAAGTTAGAGAAAAAGACTTATCAAATTACTCCAAAGGGAATCCAACTTTTCAACGAGTGGTTGAAACATCCCGTTGATCGTTACCCAATCCAAAAGGACGAGTTTATGCTCCGTCTTTATTTCCTTGATGATAAAAATGAAGAAAACCTCCTTAAATTAATCGAGGAAGAAAGCATCGTCCATCAGAAAAAATTGGACTATCTCACTAGACGCCAAAAAAATCTTTTTGGTGAGTCTGAGGAAAATAAAAAGAGCGGTCATTATCTTGTTTTAGATTTTGCTATAAAAAGAGAAACCTTCAAAAAAGAATGGTTAGACTCATTGCTTAAAGATTTGAAATAAAAAAAAACACTAATATTTTCAAAATATTAGTGTTTTTTATTTCTCGTAAATAAATCTTTTTACGAACCTTTTTATTTTAAGTTAGGGAAAAAAATTGTTAGAATGAAGTTAGCGCTTACAGAACAAGGTTCCGGAATCTTTAAAATCACTAGAATTTAGGAGATATTTATGATTTCAGTGAAAAAACGAAAAAACATTAAAGTTTTTTTGATAACAGCGTCTATAGGAATTGTTGCGTTAGGAGGGCAGCGAGTCTTAGCAGATGCAGCGAGTGAAATAGTCAATCCAAAAGATAAAGTACTTGTAGGTTATTGGCACAATTGGAAATCCACAGGAAAAGATGGTTATAAAGGAGGTAGTTCTGCTGACTTCAATCTTTCAAATACACAAGAAGGATATAATGTAATTAATGTTTCCTTTATGAAGACACCTGAAGGGCAAACACTTCCCACATTTAAGCCTTACAACAAAACTGATGCTGAATTCAGAGCCGAAGTTTCAAAATTAAATGCTGAAGGTAAGAGCGTCTTAATCGCTTTAGGAGGAGCTGATGCTCATATTGAATTAAAGAAAAGTCAAGAAACTGATTTTGTTAATGAAATCATTCGTCTTGTAGATACTTACGGCTTTGATGGATTAGATATTGATTTAGAACAGGCTGCAATTGAAGCAGCAGATAATCAAACTGTTATCCCCTCTGCTTTAAAAACAGTTAAAGACCATTATCGAAAAGATGGTAAAAACTTTATGATTACGATGGCTCCCGAATTTCCTTACTTAACAAGTTCAGGAAAATATGCTCCATATATCAACAATTTAGATTCATACTATGATTTCATCAATCCTCAATACTATAATCAAGGAGGGGATGGTTTTTGGGATAGTGATTTAAATATGTGGATTTCTCAATCAAATGACGAAAAAAAGGAAGACTTTCTGTATGGTTTAACTAAACGTCTCGTAACAGGAACGGATGGGTTTATTAAAATTCCAGCTAGTAAATTCGTCATTGGCCTCCCATCTAATAATGACGCTGCCGCAACAGGTTATGTGAAAGACCCTAATGCCGTTAAAAATGCTTTGAATCGTTTAAAAGCTTCTGGTAATGAAATAAAAGGTTTGATGACTTGGTCGGTAAATTGGGACGCTGGAAGCAATTCAAATGGTGAAAAATATAATAATACTTTTGTAAATACTTACGCCCCCATGCTCTTTAACAATCAACCGATTGAAGATACTGAAAAGCCAACTTTACCCACAATTTCCATTAATAATGTGACTGCTTCAACTGCCACGATTCAAGGAAAATCTACAGATAATGTTCGCATTGATTACTATGAAATTAAGATTGGTACCCAATCTTTTAAAAGCACTTCTGGCTTACAAAACGTGACTGGACTATCCCCAAAAACTGAATACAATGTCGAAGTTGTAGCAGTTGACCCTTCAGGTAATCGTTCTGATACTGCAAAGGCCACATTTATAACTCATGATACATCAGAGGAAAATAATATTTGGCAAAAAGATAAAATTTATGTTCAAGGGGATCGTGTTACTTTTAATGGAGTAGATTATGAAGCAAAATGGTGGAATACTGGTCAACAGCCTGATCAATCAGGAGATTTTGGTCCATGGAAAAAACTCTAAAATAGGAAAGGATAAAATTTATGAAAAAACTACTTACTGGTTTATTAGTTACTGCTGGTCTACTCAGCTTCTCACTTTTCATTAAAACAGATTCTGTTTCTGCTCACGGATATGTTCAATCTCCACCAGCCAGAGGCTACCAAGGACAATTAGATTATCAAAATTTAGGGTGGACTGACGCTTTTAATATCTATGGAAATGTTATTAGTAATCCACAATCTTTAGAAGCACCAAAAGGCTTCCCAGAGTCTGGCCCCGCTGATGGTCGAATTGCTTCTGCAAATGGAGGTTTGGGGCAAATAGGTGACTTTGTTCTAGACAACCAAACTAGTTCACGCTGGAAAAAAACATCTATTAGTACCGGTTCTAACATTTTCATTTGGAAATATACTGCCCCTCATAAAACAACGAAGTGGCACTACTATATGACCAAGACAGGTTGGGATCAAAATGCACCCTTAAAACGTTCAGAATTGGAACTTATAGGAACAATCAACCACGATGGTTCTCCTGCAACGAACAATCTCTCACATACAATCAATATTCCAAATGATCGTTCAGGTTACCACATCGTTTTGGCCGTCTGGGATGTTGCTGACACTTCTAATGCCTTTTACAATGTAATTGATGTCAACGTCAATAATAAAAATTCTAGTCCACAAGTCTTTGGACCCTTCTTGTAAACAAAAAAAGTCAGAGCATGCTCTGACTTTTTTATTTTGACTTTATACGCCCCAAACTGATTCTAAAACGTTAGTTTGTTCACGACCAGGTCCTACAGAGAAAGTTGAGATACGTACACCAACTAATTCGCCAACACGACGAACATAGTTGCGAGCAGCTTCTGGTATTTCTTCCAAAGTACGGCATGAAGTAATGTCTTCTGACCAACCCGGTAATTCTTCATAAATTGGCTTACAATCTGCCAATTCCTTAAGTGAGGCTGGATAGTGGGTAATTTGTTCACCATTGCTACGTTCGTAAGCCACACAGATTTTTACTGTTTCAAGACCTGAAAGAACGTCAATTGAGTTCAAACTAAGATTTGTTAAACCTGAAACACGTTTTGCGTGACGCATTACGACTGAATCAAACCAACCAACACGACGTGGGCGTCCAGTTGTTGTTCCATATTCATGTCCAACTTCACGAATTTGATGTCCCACTTCATCAAAAAGCTCTGTTGGGAATGGACCGTCACCTACACGTGAAGTATAGGCTTTACATACACCAACAACTTTTGAAATTTTTGATGGACCAACACCAGAACCGATTGTTACCCCACCTGCTACTGGATTTGATGAAGTGACAAATGGATAAGTTCCTTGATCAATATCAAGCATGACCCCTTGTGCCCCTTCAAAAAGGACACGTTTCCCTGCATCAAGGGCATCGTTCAAGATAACCGAAGTATCTGTAACGTATTTTTTAAGTTGTTGACCATACTCATAGTATTCTTCAAAAATTTCTTCAAATTCAAGAGGTTCTGAATCATACATTTTTACAAATTCACGGTTTTTAACTTCGAGGTTTGTACGTAAACGTTCCTCGAAGATTTCTTTGTCAAGTAAGTCTGCAATACGAATTCCGACACGAGCCGCTTTATCCATATAGGCTGGACCAATCCCTTTAATGGTTGTCCCAATCTTTTTATCACCTTTAGCTTCTTCTTGAAGGAAGTCTAATTTTTTATGATATGGCAAGATAACGTGTGCACGGTCAGAAATACGTAAACTGTTTGCAGAAACTCCATTTTCAGCAAGATAAGCGATTTCTTCAATCAGAGATTTTGGGTTAACAACGACACCATTTCCGATAACGGAAATTTTTTCAGGAAAGAAAATCCCTGATGGAATGAGGTGAAGTTTGAACTTTTTGCCGTCGATGACGATGGTATGACCTGCATTGTCTCCCCCTTGATAACGGGCAATAACTTCTGCGTTTGAGCTTAGGAAATCTGTAATTTTACCTTTTCCTTCGTCTCCCCATTGCGTTCCGACAACTACTACTGATGGCATAATATTCTCCTTAAGATGTGAGCCCGACTGCTTAGCTTCCTAGAAAATTAGGAAAGATGGTGGTTCTGCCTGAGGCAGGTTCCCATTTTTATCTATTTTCGTAGAAGTTAGGAGGGCGAACTCAATTTCATTTTAAAATATTTTGCACGCTCCAAGTTCGCTTGGCTGGCATTTCTAAAAATTTTCTTCGACTTTTTGACTTATTTTATCAGAATAAAAGTTGAATATTTTTCTGAAAGCTCCTATCGCACTATTTTTTATTTTATCAAAAAACACCAAGATTTGCATTGAAAATCCTGATGTTTTTGATTAAAATGAAATTATCGTTCGGAAATAATGAACTTTTTGTTTAATCAATAGATTTCTTAAAAAAGGCTGATGATTTTAGAGAGCGTTCCACTTTCTATCAAAACCATGATTCCAAGTACGATATAAACAAAAGCCAAAATCCAACGACTATATTTTTCTAAAATTTCATGGAGATGTGGGATTTTAGAAATTGTCTTTCCAAGTAGTCCTAGTATTAAAATATTTAAAATAAAAATGAAGATTGACAATATCAAATTACTTGGCGAAAGTGTCATGAAAAATGGAGTAAATAAAGCAATATTATCAGCACCGCAACTTGCAAAAGAAATAATAATAACAGTTCCTAGTAAACTTTTATTTTTTCTCTTTTGTAGTAACTCATCTAATTCTTCATCGTCGTCATCATCTCCCCAAAACAAGTACTTAATCCCCAGTCCCAAGGGAATTAACCCAAGCAAGCCCAAAATCCACTCTTCTGGAACGAGCTTTAAAATGACAGCAAAGAACAAACTAACTACTACAAGGGCCGTTGAACCAATAATTTGACCCAGAGTAATCGATAAATGACTTTTCTTATCAAATCGCACATACAAAATAGCTAATAGTATCAGTAAGTCTAAAGCCGTTGCCCAATAGATAATCGTAGAATTGATGATAATTGAAAACATAGTAACCTCTTCTAACCTCTTAAAGCTAATGAGGAGCAAGCTTTTATTCATTTTACTAAATAAATGTTTAATATAAAAATATTTAAGTTTACTATTAACACTTCTTATTAAAATTAATTAGATTCTATTGCGGTCGATAGATAGGGCATGTTATAATAATGATATGGATAAAATTATCAAATCAATCTCAAAAAATGGGCATTTCAGAGCTTTTGCTTTAGATTCAACCCTAACTGTGCGAGAAGCACAAGAACGGCATCAAACTTGGCCTACTTCTACTGTTGCTTTAGGACGTACCCTAATTGCTGCCCAAATCCTGGGGGCTAATGAAAAAGGAGATACTAAAATCACCGTAAAGGTTTTAGGTGATGGCGCAATGGGCCCAATTATTGCTGTTGCTGACAGCAAAGGTCATGTCAAAGGCTATGTGAAAAATCGGGAACTCGACTATAAAAAAGCCTCTACTGGCGAGGTTTTAGTTGCTCCTTTCGTTGGCAATGGCTTTTTAGTTGTTGTCAAAGATATGGGCCTCAAGCAGCCTTATAGTGGTCAAGTAGATTTAATTACTGGTGAAATTGGCGAAGACTTAGCTTGGTACTTCTTAAGTTCTGAACAAACTCCTTCTTCTGTTGGGGTCAATGTCTTGCTTAATGAAGACTCTGATACTGTTAAAATCGCTGGTGGATTTATGCTACAAGCCCTTCCTGATGCCACCGATGAAGAAATCACTGAAATAGAACACAATATCAAAAGTATGCCTTCCATTGCAACAATGCTGACAAGGGACGAACCATTAAAAACGATGTTGGATAATATTTATGGTGATATGGAATACAAAAATCTTGGCGAATTTCCTTTGGCATTCAAATGTGACTGCAGTAAGGAACGTTTTCTTGAGGGCATCAAATCTTTGGGAAGACAACCGATTGAAGAAATGATTGCTGAAGATCATGGAGCTGAAATTATTTGTCAATTCTGTGAAAATAAATATGAGTATTCCGAAGAAGAATTAAAAGCACTAATTAACTAATATAATAATTTATTTTACTGACAAGACTTCTGTCAGTAAATAGGATTGAGAAAAATGACTGTAAAACTTTTTATTGCTTCTACATTAGACGGCTATATTGCCACCAAAGAAGAAAGTCTCCAATGGCTTTTTGATGTTG
>JABLTR010078810.1_pt1 | contig 20867 bp, 24 predicted proteins | sample 7160071 | NCBI WGS metagenome assembly JABLTR01 (sample SAMN14651230, study PRJNA627086) | human gut metagenome | isolation source: feces | host: Homo sapiens | reverse complement strand
GTGGGCCGCAGGCCGATCATTCCAACCACGGCGGTGACCACCGTGTCCGCCGCCGGAAGCACCGCGGCCTCCAGCAGTCCCTCCATACCAGAGGCCACCCGGATGCCGGTGTCCGACAGCCGCACCTTCAGCTCCGCGGCGGCGGCGGGATCACAGGCGACCACCAGCTCCGGGCGAAAACGGCGCGCCTGCGCCTCCAGCCGGTCCACGCTGCGGTTGGCCGTGATGGCGGCCAACCGGAAACCACACTGGGCGGCCACGTCCAGGGTCTGGGTGCCGATGGAGCCAGTGGAACCCAATATCGAGAGAACTTTACTCACAAAACACACCTCTCAGCAGTCAAATCAAGCCTCTTCCGCTCCCCTCAGAAGCCGGAGAAGCAGCTGGACAGCAGCAGAATGGTGGGCGCGCAGAACACCATGCTGTCAAACCGGTCCATCATTCCGCCATGGCCGGGCAGAAGTTTACCATAATCTTTTATGCCATACTCCCGCTTGATCAGGGAAAAGGACAGATCCCCGACTTCCGTGACCAGCGCACCGGCCAGGCCATAGACAATCATCGGCAGGTAATGGACGGTAAATCCCATGGACAGCTGCAGCACCAGTCCGAACACCACAGAAAACAGCACGCCGGTCACCAGACCGCCCACATAGCCCTCCGCCGATTTGTTGGGGCTGACCCGGGTGATGCCCCGGTGGCGTCCCAACAGCACACCGGCAAAATACGCCCCGGCGTCGGTCAAAAAGGCCAGGCCGATGGTCAGCATGACATACATCCGGCCGTGTCCCTCCGAACCATAGCCCATCAGTCCCACCAGGGCGGAGAGCAGGGCGGGCATCAGAATGCCGGCAAAGAGGCACTTGGTCACATCTTCATAGGGGATGCTTCCGGCGGAGTCATAGGCGTGAATCGCCACTCCGAAACTCACCAGGCCCAGCCCCAGGGCGGCAAAGCCCAGCACCAGCACCCCGGTGTCCACGCCCAGGAGAAAGCCGAAGGGGATGACCACCGCGGCGGCACAGGCGCAGAAGTACACCCCCTGGGGCAGCTTGGCCGTAGCATGGAGCAGCTCCCAGCAGGCACAGCCGGTGATCAGCGCCACAAAGCAGGCAAACGCCCACTGCGGTGCGAAGAGCACCAGCAGGATAATCAGGGGAAGAAAAACAACCCCCACCAGCACACGCTTTACCATATCGATCTCATACCCCTCCAAACCGCCGCGAGCGCTGCTGGAAGGAGGCAATTGCCCGCAAAAGTTCCGCTTTGGTAAAATCAGGCCACAGCACATCGGTAAAATAATATTCGGAATAGGCGCTCTGCCAGAGCAGGAAATTGGAGAGCCTGAGCTCACCGCTGGGGCGGATCACCAGTTCCGGATCCGGGATGCCGGCGGAATAGAGGTGGGCCTCCAGCTGTGCTTCCGTAATCTGAGTCAGATCCAAGCCCTCCCGGGCGCAGGAGCGGACCGCGTGGACGATCTCGTCCCGGCCGCCGTAGTTGAGGCAGATATTGCTCTGACATGCCTCAAACTCCGCAGTGGCCGCCTCGGCCTGGAGGCAGAGCTGCTGGAGATTGGGCGACAAGGGGGACAGATCCCCCAAAAATTTCAGGCGGATCCCATTTTTTTGGGCATCCCGGATGACCTCGTTCAGGTACTTCTCCAGCAGGCCCATAATGGCGTCCACTTCCTCCTGGGGACGCTTCCAGTTTTCCGTAGAAAAAGCGTACACCGTCAGATACTTGACCCCGATCTCCTTGCAGTAATTGCCGATTTTGCGAAAGGTCTCCGCCCCGGCGGAGTGTCCTACTGTCCGGGGCATCCCCCGCTTCTTGGCCCACCGGCCATTGCCGTCCATAATGATAGCGATGTGTGCCGGAATGCGTTCAAAATCCACCTCAGGCGTTTGCTTTCGACGAAATATTCCCATTTAAATCATTCCTGTCTTAACATCAAAGCAAGCGGAGGCACCGGTGAACAGTGCTCCGCTTTGCCGTTTCTGAAGCCAAAACCGGGCGCCCCGGCATTTGCCAGGGTCTGATTCCCGGCCCAAGCTGAGCCCAGACATGCCAGCGGTCCGGCTCAGACGCTCATCAGCTCTTTTTCCTTCTCCGCGCTCAGCTCGTCCAGCTTCTTGATATACTTGTCCGTGGCATCCTGGAGCTTCTTCTCCAGGTCCTTCACGTCGTCCTCGGTGATCTCGCTCTTCTTCTTGGCCGCCTTGATCTTGTCCATCACGTCCCGGCGGATGTTCCGCACGGCCACTTTGCCGCCCTCAGCGTACTTGTGGACCTGCTTGGTGAGCTCCCGGCGGCGCTCCTCCGTAAGCTGGGGGAAGGTCAGCCGGATCACTTTGCCGTCGTTCTGGGGGTTGATGCCAAGCTCACTGGTCTGGATGGCCTTTTCAATGGCGCGCAGCAGAGAGCTGTCCCAGGGCTGAATGACCAGCTGCCGGGGATCCGGGGAGCTGATAGAGGCCACCTGGTTCAGCGGAGTAGGGGTCCCATAATACTCCACCTGAATCCGGTCCAGCACAGAGGCGTTGGCCCGCCCCGCCCGGACGGAGGCGAAATCAGACTTGACAGACTCGATGGTCTTTTGCATTCTCGCTTCCGCGTCTTTGATAAATTCACTCATTTCAGTTTTCTCCCTTCACAATGGTTCCGATTTTTTCGCCCATGACGGCCCGGACGATATTCTCCGGATCCTTGAGGGCAAACAGCAGCACCGGGATGTCGTTGTCCATGGACAGGCTGGTGGCGGTGCTGTCCATCACCGCCAGGTGCTGGGCCAGCACGTCGTCATAGGTGATGCTGTCGTACTTGACCGCATCGGCATATTTGACCGGATCGGCCGAATAGACGCCGTCCACATTCTTGGCCAGCAGGATCACATCCGCATCGATCTCCGCGGCCCGGAGCACCGCGGCGGTGTCGGTGGAGAAAAAGGGGTTGCCGGTGCCGCAGCCGAAGACCACCACCCGGCCCTTTTCCAGGTGGCGGATGGCCCGGGAGCGGATATAGGGCTCAGCCACCTGGCGCATCTCGATGGCGGTCTGAACCCGGACCTCCACCCCATGCTGCTCCAGCACGTCGGCCACAGCCAGGGCGTTGATGGCGGTGGCCAGCATGCCCATATGGTCGGCCCGGACCCGGACCATCTTGTCGCCGCCGTCTTTGACGCCCCGCCAGAAATTTCCGCCGCCCACGACGACGCCCACCTGGACGCCCATATCCACACACTTTTTGATCGCTGCGCTTACCGCGCCGATCACATCAAAGTTCAGCCCGCGGCCAGCGTCTCCGGCCAAGGCCTCGCCGCTGATTTTCAGCAGAATGCGCTTGTAGATCGGTGTATTCATCGCAACACAACTCCTTTATCCAAACCTCGTCCATGTTTCTCCATTTGCTGAATGTATTTTAATCTATTTTGGCCCGTTTGCATAGAGCAAAAGACAAACTTTTTCTTTTTCATAACATTTTTCCAGCCCCGCCGCCGGCTGTACACCGGCCGCAGAGCGTACCGGCGGCGGCGGCTTTCCCCTGCTCTGCCCCGTTTTTCTCCTTCCATACTACAAAAACAGCCTGGAGACGCAAAAAAGGCGCGGCACGCAGTGCGTGCCGCGCTCATCGGTTTGGCGGAAATCCAGGCGCCGATTACGCCTTCTTGGGGCGGTATGGCTTGACCGGAATGCTGGGGTCGAAGGGATTGGTCTCCTTGCCGGCCTCCACATCCTTGAACCACTCGAAGGGCTTGGTGCGGAAGCCGTCCCAGCTCTCGCAGGTGGGGGGCTGCTGCATCCAGTCGTGGCAATAGCGCCAGTCGTTGGTCTGGCTGATATACTTCTCGTCCTGCTGACCGGCGTGGGTGTCGCCCATGTCGCCGGCGGCGATCCGGAGCAGGGAGCCATACTGCTCGGAGACGGTGTGCAGCTTCAGGTCCTCCACAAAGAGCTTCTTCAGCGGGCGCTTGGCCAGGTTGGACATGATGGTGCGGTTCTCATAGGGCATGGTCTTCCACATCCGGGCGATCTCCCAGGCCCGGTCCATGACCTTGTCCTTGGGCACGACCTCGCTGACCATGCCCCAGTCCAGCATCTGCTGGGCGGTCCACTGGCGGGCGGTCATCATATAGTAGTTGCCCCGCTTGGTGCCGAAGAAATGCTGGGCCATCAGTCCCATGCCGTCGCCGGGAACCAGGCCGCCGTGAGCGTGGGGGACTTCCATCCAGGTATCCTCAGAGGCGATGGTCACATCGCACAGCATGGCGGAATCCCAGTGGAAGCCGGGGCCCGGAATGGCGCCGATGGTGGGCACATCCAGGTCAAACACCATATTCTTGATCAGGTTGGTGTCGTCAAAATACTGGTGCTGGAAGCGCTGGGTGGGCAGTTCAGAATAAGTCTCCCAGCCGTTGGGATCGGACTCAGTCATCCAGCTGTGACCAATGTGGGTGAAAATGATGATCTCATTTTTGAAGTCCAAGGACAGGACCCGGGTCAGCTGAGAGCAGGCACGGTGAGACATGCCGGAATGCTGCATGGGGCCGTCGAGGGTCTTCCAGGTGACCTGGCAGATGCCGTCCTCCCGGTACAGGTCTGCAAAGTCCTTAAACCACTCCTTGTACTCGTCAAACTCAGGGAGCTTGACATAATCGGCCAAAGGCTTGTTCATACTGCTTCCTCCTTGATCGAATTTTAATTTCGTTGCACTCTTTGTAAGAAAGAACAACGTCTGACTGTATGGTATCAAATCATTTGTGCAATGTCAACCATGCGCTGCAAATATTGTGCACTATTTTTTCAAAAGTCGCGATAAAAAAAGACAGAGCGCAATTTCTCGCGCTCTGTCTGGTAAAAGCAATCAGCAAATCACTTGGCGGGGGTCATGCCGGCCAGGCTGGCCACCTCGGCGGCGTAATCCTCCTCCTGCTTCTCGATGCCCTCGCCGGTCTCGAAGCGGGTGAAAGCCTTAACGGTGATGGTGCCGCCCAGGCTCTTGGCTACGGCCTTGACATGGTCGGCCACAGTGACCTTGTTCTCCTTGACGAAGGCCTGGTTCAGCAGGCAGATCTCGGCAAAGAAGTTGTTCATACGGCCCTTGACCTTGTTCTCGGCGATCATCTTGGCCTTTTCAGCGGGGATCTTGGTGTTGGCGGCGCCCTCCTCCAGGGCCTTGGCCAGCTGGACGGCCTTCTCCTGCTCCACCACCTCAGCGGGGACCTCATCACTGGAGACATAGCCGGGATTCATAGCGGCGATCTGCATGGCCAGATCCTTGCCCAGCTCCACCACGGCATCGGCATCGATGCCCTCTACGGCCAGGTTGACCAGCACGCCGATCTTGCCGTTCATGTGGATGTAGGGCACGTTGACGCCCTCGGTATAGCGGACAAAGCGGCGGATCTGGATGTTCTCGCCAATGGAGAGGATGCGGTCATTGGTGACATCGGCCACGGTGCGGTCGGTGCCGGGATAGGTGCAGGCCTTCAGGGCCTCCACATCAGCGGGGTTCTGCTCCGCCACCACAGTGGCCAGGTCCTTGACAAAGCCCTGGAAGATCTCATTCTTGGCCACGAAGTCGGTCTGGGAGTTGACCTCGATCACCACGCCCACGCCGTTGACGACAGCGGCATAGGACACGCCCTCGGCGGCCACCTTGCCGGCCTTCTTGACGGAAGCGGCCTTACCCTTCTCCCGCAGCCACTCAATGGCCTTGTCGAAGTCGCCGTCGGCCTCAGTCAGGGCCTTCTTGCAGTCCATCATGCCGCAGTTGGTCATCTCACGCAGTTTCTTAACATCCTGAGCGGTAAAAGCCATAATTGTATACCTCCTGTTTGATTGGGTTATCGCAGAAAGCGCCCGGGGTGCCGGGCGCTTTGGGAAGATTATTCCTCGGTCTTCTCGGCCTCGGCCTCAGCGGTCTCCTCACCCTGCTTGCCCTCGGTCACGGCGTTGGCCATGACGGAAGAGATCAGGCGGATCGCGCGGATGGCGTCATCATTGCCGGGGATGACATAGTCGATCTCATCGGGATCGCAGTTAGTGTCCACGATGGCGACCACGGGAATGCCCAGCTTGCGGGCCTCGGCGACGGCGTTGTGCTCCTTGCGGGGGTCAACGACGAACAGGGCGCCGGGCAGCCGGCGCATCTCCTTGACGCCGCCCAGGTACTTCTCCAGCTTCTCCATCTCGTGGTGCAGCTTGACAACTTCCTTCTTGGGCAGCATGTCGAAGGTGCCGTCCTCCTGCATCTTCTTCAGCTGGTTCATGCGGTCCACGCGGGTGCGCATGGTCTTGAAGTTGGTGAGCATGCCGCCCAGCCAACGGGAGTTGACATAGAACATGTTGACGCGGGAAGCCTCCTCGCGGATGGCCTCCTGAGCCTGCTTCTTGGTGCCCACGAAGAGCACGCTCTGGCCGTTGGCGGCCACATCCTTCACGAAGTTGTAGGCCTCCTCCAGCTTCTTCACGGTTTTCTGCAGATCGATGATATAGATACCGTTGCGCTCGGTATAGATATAGGTCTGCATCTTGGGGTTCCAGCGGCGGGTCTGATGGCCGAAGTGAACGCCGGCCTCCAGAAGCTGCTTCATAGAAACGACTGCCATGGGAAAATTCCTCCTTTTTAGTTGTTACCTCCACAGGGTTCATCTCTTAGCGCCAACCGGATCTGTCGTGTCAAAATGCCGGCACAGGGCGCAAAATCCCCCATGTGTGCGTAATCCTTGGATACTCTATCACAGTGCGCGCGGTTTTGCAACCTTTTTTTGCGCCGACAGAGAAAAATTTTCCCACTTCCGCCCGCGCAAACGGCGCGGCCGGTTCCTCAGAACAGGCCGCGCCGCTTCAATCCGCCCTTCCCCGGCTTTTCTGACGTCCGGCGCACTCCGGTGCCCTCCACCAGGATAATGTCCTCTCCAAACCGGCAAACCTCGTCCCAGCGCACCGCAATGTCCTCCCGGCGGCCGAACAGCCCGAAGAAGCGGGGCTGGCCCGGAATAATCAGCGTCCGCACCTGTCCGCTCTCCAGATCAATCTCCACGTCCCCCACATAGCCGTAGCGGCTGCCGTCGGCGACGCTGATGACCTCTTTATACCGTAAATCCCGCAGCGAGCATTCCATACTGCACCCCTCCCTGGCCCAAAGATATGAGGGGCAGGCCCGTCCTATGCCGAAGCGGCGGGCGGCTAGTCGATGTTCTCCCGGATATGCTTCAGGGCATTTTTCTCCAGGCGGGAGACCTGGGCCTGGCTGATGCCGATCTCTCCGGACACCTCCATCTGGGTTTTTCCCTGGAAATAGCGCAGGTTCAATATGGCGCGTTCCCGCTCCGACAACTGGTCGATGGCGTCATGGAGGGCGATGTGCTCCAGCCAGCTCTCATCGGAGTTGCGGGTATCCTTTACCTGATCCATCACGCACACGGTCTCTCCCCCGTCGGAATAGACCGGATCGTAGAGGGAGACCGGAGAGGAGATGGCGTCCAGCGCAAACACCACGTCCTCCCGCTGCAGATCCAGGGCCTTGGCAATCTCCTCCACGGAGGGGTCCCTCATATGGGTGCGGACAAACTCCTCCCGGGCCTTGAGCACTTTGTAGGCCGTGTCCCGCATGGACCGGCTCACCCGCACCGCCGACGAATCCCGCAGAAAGCGGCGCACTTCCCCGGCGATCATGGGCACGCCATAGGTGGAAAAGCGCACGTCGTAGAGGTCCACGTCAAAGTTGTCGATGGCTTTCATCAGGCCGATGCAGCCGATCTGAAACAGATCGTCCATATTCTCTCCCCGGCCGGCAAAGCGCTGGATCACGGAGAGCACCAGCCGCAGGTTGCCCTCGATCATCCGCTGGCGGGCCTGGCGGTCCCCCTGCTTGATCTTGCGCAGCAGCTCGGTCATCTCGCTGTTTTTCAGCACCTTCAGCGATGAGGTGCTGATCCCGCTGATCTCCACTTTCCCCTGCATAAAACAGCCTCCCCGTCAAGATACCTATGTAGTATCTCCCAGGGGAGGCGGGTTCATGCGGTTGAAAAACCTCTAAATCTGGCTGACCAGCTCTTTGCGCAGCCGGCCCATAATCCGCTTTTCCAGGCGGGAAATGTAGGACTGGGAGATACCGAGCCGGTCGGCCACCTCTTTCTGCGTGTACTCCCGGCGGCGGCCCAGACCGTAGCGCATGGAGATGATGAGCTTTTCCCGTTCATTCAGCTTTTGCAGCGCGGCAAAGAGCATCTGGCACTCCACGTCGTGTTCTATGGGCTGCATCACGATATCCCCTTCTGTGCCCAGCACATCTGACAGCAGCAGCTCGTTGCCGTCCCAGTCGGTATTCAGCGGTTCGTCCAGGGAGACTTCGCTCTTCTCCCGGGAACACTTGCGCAGATACATCAGAATTTCGTTTTCAATACACCGGGAGGCATAGGTGGCCAGCTTGATGTTTTTGTCCAGGCGAAAGGTATTGATGGCCTTGATCAGGCCGATGGTGCCGATGGAGATCAAATCCTCAATATTGATCCCTGTATTCTCAAACCGGCGGGCAATATAGACCACCAGGCGCAGATTGTGCTCGATGAGCTGTGCCCGGGCCCCCTCGTCCCCTGCCGCCATGCGTTCCAGCACGTCCCGCTCCATCTCCCGCTCCAGAGGGGGCGGCAGAATATCCGATCCGCCGATGTACATCACATGGGGCGGGGAGACCACTCCCAGCCGCTCCAGCAGCCATTTGACGCCATCCCTCAACCGTTGTCTCTTCATACGATCCCTCCCAGCTCTTCCGGCCCAACCAGGCCCTGATACTCTCCTCCGTCGGAGACCGGGTGGGCTGCCGCAGCCACCAGCATCCCCGGCCGCCTCCTGCCATTGATCACTACGCTGTCCGGCCGCAGGGCCAGCATCAGCCCGTCGGCCACGCCCACCGTCCGATAGGACAGCAGCCGCACCCGCCCGGGCCCCAGCGCCCGGGCCAGCTTCTCGAAGCCGGCGCCGGGGGACTGGATATCCCCCCGCTCCACCCCGGCGTCCGGAGGGAGCAGGTCCAGCACCACCTGCCAGTCCGCCACAATCACCCGGCGGTTGGAGCGGTCCGTCAGGGAGTTTCCCGTGTCCACCAGGGCGCGAAAGGAGGCGGAGCGCGCCCCCAGCGTCAGGGAGACCTCGGCATACTCCCGGCGGCTGTGGGCCCCCTTGCGCCGAAAGCCCAGGGTGAGCAGCACGCAGATTCCCGCTCCGGCCAGCACCACCGCCAGGAAATCCGATCCGGTGCCCACCACGCCCCCATAGAGCGTGGCGCTCCCCACCGCCGTCAGGGCCAGCACACCGCCCCCCAGGGCCGCAGTCACTCCGGCCAGCACGCCCAGCAGATGAAAAAAGCGCCGCTGGCCGCCAAAGGCGATCAGCGCCATCCCCACCCCGGCACACAGCCGGACCGGCAGCGCGGATAGAAACTGCAGCCCGGGCACGAAGATCAGCAGGGCGTAAAGTCCGCCGAACAGGGCCCCGGCCAGCAGCCGCAGCCGGACAAAGGGACAGCCGGCGATCCGGGCGGTGGCCATCAGCAGGCCGTAGTCCAGCACCAGGTTGAGCACAAACAGGATATCCCCATAGACCACCATGCCCTTCACCTCCCGGAACGTATGTCCCAGTATAGGCCGCCCGGGGAGAAAAACCAGTCGCAGCGTGGAGTTGGACAAAAATAGACGGACAGCCCCACAGTGGAGGCTGTCCGTCAAAAAAGTATTTCTTCTTTATTTTTCGTCACGAATTCCAAAAGTTTTGGGTGAGCATTGAATGCCCAACATCCGACCAAAAGCCAGAGCCCAGCGTACAAATTCATAAGAAACCGAAGTGATGATATTCTCAGAAACCAGGAATCCTTCCGGCACAGGGGACAGGAGATTACTCTTCCAGTCCTTCATCTGTGCCAGTTCTTCCGCCAGAAAACCTTCCTCTAATAGCTCTTCCCGGTTGATTCCAGCCATGAATGGTTTGTTTTGTAGCATTCCTGCTTTCAGTAACAATACCGGGGCGATAGAAATTGCGCCGATCACCATATCCTTCCGGTCAAAACGGCGCAAAAAAGTCAGCACTGCCTCATCTTGAATGGTCTCTTGAATGTTCACGGCTCCAGGTAGGATTAAACTGTCGTAATCCCAGATTTCCAGTTCATCCAACGACTTTTCTGGTATCACAATCAGCCCTTCCTCGCTTTTCACGCCCTCCCGCTTTGTGGAAAAAACCGTGATAGGCTTATTGGCCAAAGCCAAAAGCTCCAGCGCCGGACTAATCTCAAAATTGCAAAACCCAGGATAGATCAAAACCGCTGTTCTCTTCACGGATTCCCTCCTCGCAGAATTTGCATTTTATAGCCCCCGCATCCACTCGGGTCGGATGGCCTTTTCCCCCGCCAGGGCGCTGTCGATGGCGGCGATCATCTGGGGGGCCTGGTCGGGAATGGTGCCCTTCAGGGCCAGATAGTTGGAGGCGTGGTCCGAGGTGAAGTGAATGGGGCCGTAGGTGATCTTCTCCAGCAGCAGCCGGGTCTCCGCCAGGATCTCCGGGGCGGACAGGGGCTCGAATCTGCCCGCCCGCATATCCTCATAGAGGGGCGTGCCCGGCACCAGCTGCAGAGTCATGGAGGACACATGCCGTGGCTTCATGTTATTGATCATGTCCGCGGTGGCCAGGATGTGCTCCCGGGACCCAGGGCCCTTGCCGGCAAGCCCCATAAGCACCATGATCCACAGGTCAAAGCCCGCCTCCCGGAGCCGGACCCCGGCTTCCAGCATCTGCTGGGCGTTGACCCCCTTGTGGACCTTATGGAGCAGCGCGTCGCTGCCGGTCTCCACCCCCAGATAGGCCCGGACCAGGCCGTGGCGCCGCAACTCCGCCAGCTGTTCCGGGGTCTTGGACAGGGTGGACCGGGGTCCGGCATAGGTGGTCACCTTCTCCAGGTTGGGGAAGGCCTCATAGAGGTGGTCCAGGATGGAAATCAGGTCCTCCTGCTTCATGACAATGGCGTCCCCGTCGCAGAGGAACACCCGGGTTTTGGCCCCGCCATAGTACACCCGGGCCATCTCAATATCCTTATGGATCTCCTCCAGCGGGCGGATATGGAACTGTTTGTCCTTGTACATGCCGCAGTAAGTGCAGGTGTTGTTGGAACACCCCACCGTGCACTGGAGCAGGTAACTCTTCCACTCCCCTGGCGGACGGTAAATATCCCCTTCATAGCGCATCCGTCTCAGCCTCCCTTCTCTTCTGCTCCCGCCGTCAGCGCCGCGGCTGCGGTCAGAAACGCCTCCATCTCCCCATCGGTTCCCACAGTGACCCGGAGGTAGTTGTCAATCCGGGGCTGGTCAAAGTGGCGCACCAGAATCCCCCGCTCCCGCAGGCCGGCAAACAGGGCCGCGGCCGGCACCACCGGGTGCATGATGAACAGGAAGTTGGTCCTGGACGGCAGCACCGAAAAGCCCAGCTCTCTCAGCGCCGCAGCGGTGCGGTCCCGGGTATCCATCACTTTGGCCCGCTGGGCGTCAAAATAGGCCCGGTCCTCCACAGCGGCGGCGGCCCCAGCCAGGGCAAGCCGGTCCAGCGTATAAGAATTGAAGGAATTTTTGACGCAGTTGAGCGCCTGGATCAGATTGGCGTCCCCAAAGGCAAATCCCACCCTCAGGCCGGCCAGCGCCCGGGACTTGGAGCAGGTCTGGACCACCAGCAGGTTGGGATACTCCCGGATCAGCGGCAGCGCGCTCTGGGCGCCAAAATCCACATAGGCCTCGTCCACTACGACCACCACCTCCCGGTTTGCCTCCAAAATCCGCCGCAGCTCAGGCTGGGGCAGCTCGATGCCGGTGGGGGCATTGGGGTTGGCCAGCACCACCCCGCCATTGCCGCCGCAGAGCGCTTCCACCGGGACGGTGAAATCCTGCCTCAGCGGAACCGTGCGGCACCGGATGCCGAACAGGCCGGCATAGACCGGATAAAAGGAATAGGTGATGTCGGGAAAGACGATCTCCGCGCCTTCCTCAAAAAAAGCCTGAAAGGCAAAGGCCAACACCTCGTCGGAGCCGTTGCCCACAAAGATCTGCTCTTCCCCCACCCCGTAGGCCCGGGAGAGGGCCCGGCGCAGCGCTCCGGCCTCCGGATCCGGGTACAGCCGCAGGGCTTCGCCCGCCTCAGCCCGGATGGCCTCCAGCACGCCGGGGGCGGGGGGATAGGGATTTTCATTGGTGTTCAGCTTGATAAACCGGCGCTCCTTGGGCTGCTCACCGGGGGTATAGGGGGTCAGCGGCCGGATGCGGCCGCTCCAGAATTCTTTCATTGCGCTTCCTCTTCTCGGATAATCTTGCGGATATTTTTCTCAATCTTGCCTCTGGGCTGCATCAGCTCGTGGCCGCAGCCCAGGCAGACCAGCCGGAAATCCATTCCGATCCGCAGCACCTTCCACCGCTTGCTGCCGCAGGGGTGGGGCTTCTTCATTTCCAACAGATCACCGACGCGGACATCCATATGTGCCCCTCCTCTACTTTAATGTGCTAATACGCTACCACACAAAACCACCGATGTCAAGCCGAAACAATCCGCCGCGGCTGCATAAACTGGATTAATGCAAAAAGACAGGAGGCATCCCCATGATTGACTACTTACCGGAGGGCAGACTGCTGCACAGGGAGGAAAACCGCCAGGCACTGGAGAGCATCGACACCCTGGCTGAGGCCATGCGCCGCCGCACCGTGCTGGAGGCCATGGCAGAGCGATGTGACAGTCAAAAAAATCTTCACGTCCGGCTGGGCCGCTGGTCCGGAGTCATCCCCCGGGATGAGACCGCCCTGGGGCTGCGGGAGGGCACCGTCCGGGAGATCGCCGTACTGGCCCGGGTAGGAAAGCCTGTGGCCTTTCAAGTCATCGGGCTGGAGGCAAACGACGGCAAGCTCACCCCGCTGCTCTCCCGCCGCTCGGCCCAGAAGTCGGCCCTGGACGCCATTCATTCCCTTCCCGCCGGGACGGTATTGGAGGCCACCGTGACCCATCTGGAGAGCTTTGGCGCCTTTGTGGACATCGGCTGCGGGCTCACCTCCATGATCCCCATCGACCGGATCTCCATCTCCCGGATCCCCCACCCCCGCTGCCGCTTCCGGCCAGGGCAGCAGATCCGGGCCGTCCTGCTGGGCATTGACCCGGAGCGGGGGCATGTGCTGCTCTCCCACCGGGAACTGCTGGGGACCTGGGCGGAGAACGCCGCCCGCTTTGCCCCGGGGGAGACGGTCACCGGAGTGGTGCGCGGCATTCAGGATTACGGAATTTTTGTGGAGCTGGCGCCCAATTTGACGGGGTTGGCCGAGTGCTGTCCCGGCGTCGAGGAAAACCAGCGGGTGTCTGTCTTTATCAAATCCATCCAGCCAGAACGGCGCAAAATCAAGCTGCTCATCATCGACGCACTGGAGCCGGGGGTGGAGTACACCCCCTTTGAGTACCCGCCCGCACCGGAGGACGCGGCCGGGTGGCGCTATGACTCGGACGCGGACCTGACCCGCTCCCAGTAAGCCCGGGCCGCCTGTTCCGTCTTGTTGTCGCCGTACCGGTAGTACTGCCGCCCCACCAGGGGGTCGGGCAGATACTGCTGCTTGACATAGTGATTGGGATAGGCGTGGGGGTATTGATAGGTCAGCCCCCGCCCCAGCTTCTGGGCGCCGGAATAGTGGCTGTCCATCAGGTGGGCGGGAATATCGCCGGATCGGCCGGCGCGCACATCCTCCGCAGCGGCGTCAATCCCGCTGATGGCGGAGTCGGATTTCGGGGCGGTGGCCAGCAGCAGCACCGCCTCCGCCAAGGGGATGCGGGCCTCGGGCAGTCCCAGCATGTTGGCGGAGTCCACGCAGGCCTTGACAATGGGCATGGCCTGGGGATAGGCCAGCCCCACGTCCTCCGCGGCGATGACCAGAATGCGGCGGCACGCGGAGATCAGGTCGCCGGCCTCCAGCAGCCGGGCCAGATAGTGCAGCGCCGCGTCCGGATCAGAGCCGCGGACTGACTTTTGCAGCGCGGACAGGATATCATAGTGGCCATCCCCGTCCCGGTCATAGCGCATGGCACTGCGCTGGGCCACCAGCTGGGCGTCTGCCAGAGTCAAGTTCACCCTGCCCGCCTCGGGCTTTGCGGCGGAAAACAGCAGCTCCACCGCATTGACCGCCTTGCGCACATCTCCGCCGCAGGCGGCGGCCAGGTGGGAGACGACTCCTTCTTCCACCTCTGCCGTCACCCCGCGGCGCTGTTCCAGGATGGAGAGCGCCCGGCGGATGGCCCCCGAGACCTCCTCCGGGGACACCGGCTTGAATTCAAAGACCGTGGACCGGGAGAGCACCGCATTGAATACATAAAAATAAGGGTTTTCCGTGGTGGAGGCGATCAGGGTCAGCTTGCCGTTTTCCATAAACTCCAGCAGGGACTGCTGCTGCTTCTTATTGAAGTACTGGATTTCGTCCAGGTAGAGCAGCACCCCGTTGGGGGCCATCAGGGTGTCCACATCGGCCATGACTGCCCGGATATCGGCGATTCCCGCAGTGGTGGCGTTGAGCCGATGCAGGGTCCGGTGGGTCCGCCGGGCGATGATATTGGCCACGGTGGTCTTGCCGGTACCTGAGGGGCCATAGAACACCATATTGGGGATATTGCCGCTCTCAATGATCCGGCGGAGCATGCCGTTCTCTCCCAGGATATGCCTTTGCCCCACCACGTCATCCAGGGAGAGCGGGCGGATGTCGTCCGCCAGGGGTCTGTATTCCACGGGCCCACCACCTTTCACCAGAATTTTCACCAGAATTGACAGCCTCGCACTGATACAAATGGGCTGGCCGCTTCTCTCAGAAGCGGCCAGCCCATTGTATCATATTTTTGCTCAGCGATAAAGGGGATATTTCTCGGTCAGGGCCACCACCTGGGCGCGGATGTCGTCGGCCTTGGTCTCATAGTGGACAGCGGTCTCGCAGATCAGCCGGCCAACCAGGCGGAAATCCTCCTCGTTGAGGCCCCGGCTGGTGGCGGCAGGGGTGCCCAGCCGCAGGCCGCTGGTGACAAAGGGTTTCTCCGGGTCGTTGGGAATGGCGTTTTTATTGGCGGTGATAAACACGTCATCCAGACGCTTTTCCATCTCCTTGCCGGTCAGGCCCGCCGGACGCAGGTCCACCAGCATCAGGTGGTTGTCGGTGCCGCCGCTGACCAGATCCAGGCCGCCCTCCTGAATGGAGGCGGCCAGCGCCTTGGCGTTGTCCACCACGCGCTGCTGATACTCCTTGAACTCCGGCTTCAGCGCCTCGCCCAGGGCCACCGCCTTGGCGGCGATGATATGCATCAGCGGGCCGCCCTGGGAGCCGGGGAACACGGCGGAGTTGATCTTCTTGGCGATGGCCTCATCGTTGCAGAGAATCATGCCGCCCCGGGGGCCCCGGAGGGTCTTGTGGGTGGTTGTAGTCACCACATCGGCATAGGGGATGGGAGAGGGATGCAGGCCGGCAGCCACCAGGCCGGCAATGTGGGCCATGTCCACCATCAGATAAGCGCCCACCTCGTGGGCGATGTCGGCGAAGGCCTTGAAATCAATAATCCGGGGATAGGCGGAGGCGCCGGCAATGATCATCTTCGGCTTGTGCTCGTGGGCCAGCCGGCGCACCTGGTCATAGTCAATGCGGTGGGTCACCGGGTCCACCCCGTAGGAGACCATGTGATAGTTCTTGCCGGAGAAATTGACGGGAGAGCCGTGGGTCAGCTGGCCGCCCTGATCCAGGTTCATGCCCATCACCGTGTCCCCCAGGCTGCACAGGGCCTGATAGACCGCATAATTGGCCTGGGCGCCGGAGTGAGGCTGCACATTGGCGTAGGCGGCGCCGAAGAGCTGCTTTGCCCGCTCCCGGGCGATATCCTCAGCGATGTCCACATACTCGCAGCCGCCGTAATAGCGCTTGCCGGGGTAGCCCTCGGCGTATTTGTTGGTGAGCACACTGCCCGCCGCCACCAGTACGGCGGGGCTGACCACATTTTCCGAGGCGATGAGCTCGATGTTGCGGCACTGCCGCTGGTACTCCTGCCGGACGGCGGCGCCCACCTCGGGGTCGGCCTCCGCCAAAAAGGCCATCATTTCCTGAACCATGTTATCCACGCTCCATTTCTTAATTTTCTCGCCGTAGCGGCTCTCTCTGTCTGGGGCTATCTAAATATGAAAGGTTTTGCGTAACTTCACCCGGAAAATCCCAAAACCGGATTGCCTCCTTATTTTTTGGTGTTCTCCCGTCCTTCGACCACCCGCATCCCAAATCTTCGGCTGATGGCCCGCCTCACAGGGGGACAGAGCCAGGTCATGTAGTCCATCATGTGGTAAAGGAACAGATACAAGCGGCTTCCGTCCTCTTTGGGCGTATGGCGCCAGGGGGTCAATTCCAGATAATTGTCATAGATTTTTCGGTAATGATTTAGATTTCCGCTCTTCCAGGGCCGTTCATCGCCGGCAAAATGCAGGACAGCGGGATGGCGCTTGGCGCGCTGAAACATTTCTCTTGTGATTTCGCCATAGGACGGTGACTGACCAACCAGGTCCCCATAGCGGAAATAGCGGAAATTTGTAAAAAAATTATACCGGGGATCCAGCGTCCGGATGCGTCCGCGCAGCGCACCGTTCAGCGTATCCTGGTCACACGCAAAGGTCTTTCCGCCCAGTGATCCATAAAAATCCAGCAATTTCTGCTCCACTGCTTCCAGCCGCCACGCCTTGACGTCGATCAGCAGTACGCCGGAATTGTAGTACGGTTCCCGCTCGGTCAACCCCAAGCTCTGCTTTACAGCGGGATAGATCGTAGGTTCCATCACAGCTCCCAGCAGATTTCCCTCCAGCGGCGTCTGCCACAACGGCTCCAACGAGTCCACAACCACGGTATCGCAGTCCAGATAGAGCACCCGCTCCACCTCTTCCGGCAGAAACGTCCCCAAAAAGAGCCGCCCCATCGCGCTGATATCAAATCCGCCCGTATCCACCTGGCAGGGAAAGCGCCGGCGCAGGTCACCCATATCAATGAGGACCAGCTCTCTCTGAAACTGCCCGGCGACAGAACGCAGTTTCTGCTGACTGTCCCCCTCTATTCCGCTGGAAAGGATAAAAACCCGAAGTTTTTCAACCTGCCGATTGTGATCCAGCAGGGAATACATGGAAACAGCCAGGTGCCTGGCGTAATGATCATTCGCAGAATAAATTACGTCCAATCAAAACACCTCCGGCACTGTTACCATTGTAAAATACTAATGATTACAGATTCTTACCTGAAGCTATTATATCAATCCATACTTTACTGCACAACAGTTTTCTGCAAAATAAGATGCAACCTTGTCGATTCTGTGGTATGATGGGGTCAAATCAAACAGCGAGGTTGACAAAATGAAACAAAAACAGGATGTCATTTCCATCGTCGAGGCGCTGAAGGAGCTCTATCCCGACGCGCTGTGCTCCCTGCAGTATGACAAGGACTACGAGCTTCTCTTCGCCGTCCGGCTGTCCGCCCAGTGTACGGATGAGCGGGTCAACAAGGTGACCCCCGCCCTGTTCCAGCGCTTTCCCACCCTGGAGTCTTTCGCCGAGGCCGATCCGGCGGAGGTGGCCCAGTACATTCATTCCTGCGGTTTCTTCAACGGCAAGAGCAAGGACCTGGTCAACTGCGCCCGGATGCTGCTCAGCGACTACGGCGGAAAAGTGCCCTCCAAAATGGAGGACCTGCTGCGGCTGCCCGGCGTGGGCCGCAAAACCGCAAACCTGATCCAGGGGGATATTTTCAACACCCCGGGCGTCGTCGTGGCGGACACCCACTGCATCCGAATCACAGGACGGCTGGGGCTCACCGACGGCACCAAGGACCCGGCCAAGGTGGAACAGCAGCTCCGGGCCGTCCTGCCGCCGGAGGAGTCCAACAACTTCTGCCACCGGATGGTGCTCCACGGCCGGGCGGTGTGCACCGCCAGAACGGCCAAATGTGAAATCTGCCCCCTGACCCAGTGGTGCACCCACTACCAAACGGCCGGTAAAGGGGCGTAAAGCTCCTTAACTTTTCACCTGCTTTTCGCCACGCTTTCCTGTAATGTGATAAAACTTTACAAGAAAGAGCATGTGACAAGTCTATCTCCTTTCCGTAAATATGATAGCCAATATTTCCGCTTAATTTACACCCTTGCGCTGTTTCTGGGCCTCCCGCTCCAGTTTGGAGTAAATACAGCCGCAGTAGTCCTGGCGGTAGAGCTGGTACTCCGCGGACAGCTGTATGGAGCGCTTATAGCCCTCCCGCTTTTTGAAATCGGAGGGCAGCCAGGGTGTCTGATAGATGGGGGCAAGCTCCTCCCCGATCCCATTCAGCGCTGCGGCGTCCTTCATGGGACTGATGGAGAGGGTTGTGGTAAAGTAATCACACCCCAGTTCCCGGGCCATTTTGGCCGCCTCCTCCAGCCGGAGCCGGAAGCACACCCGGCAGCGCGCGCCTCCCTCCGGCGCTCCCTCCAATCCCCGCACCGCCCGGGCAAAGCGCTCCGGATCATAGGGGCCTTCCAGCACTGTAATCCCGGCGTCGGGCAGCATCTCCGTCACCAGCCGGCGCAGCTCGGAGACCCGATACTGATACTCCGACTCCGGGGCAATGTTGGGATTATAGTAGAACAGCGTGATCTGAAAATAGCGCGACAGGTATTCCAGAACATAACTGCTGCAGGGCGCACAGCAGGCGTGAAGCAGCAGGCTGGGACGCCGGCCATTCAGTCCGGCAATCAGCCGGTCCAGCTCTTTTTGATAATTCCGTTTGGCATTCATAATTCCGTTCCCCTTCCATTGTGCCCATCTTACTACAATATGCAGGAAAAAATCAACGTCTGGAGGAATCAATCTATGGATTATGAACGACTGAGAGAGGCCCTCTCCCACCGCTCCCCCGGTCCTATTGACGGCCGTCCCCCCTGCGCTGTTTTGGTCCCCCTGATCCGGCACAACGGCGAAAACTGCCTGCTCTTTGAGGTGCGTTCTCCGGCGCTGAAATGGCAGCCCGGCGAGGTCTGCTTCCCCGGCGGGCGGATGGAACCCGGCGAGCCCGCCCTGGCGTGTGCCCTGCGGGAGACGGAAGAGGAGCTGGGCATTTCGCGGGAGCAGATCGATGTGCTGGGCGAACTGGACTACGCCATCCACGCCTCCGGTTTCCCGGTCTATCCCTTCCTGGCCGCTTTCCCCGAAAACTGGGAAGAGATCATCTCCCCCAATCCGGAGGAGGTGGAGGAGGTCTTTACCATCCCTCTCTCCTTCCTGCGCTATAATCCGCCCCAGAAAGCCCGGGTGGAAAAGGCCTACCGTGCGGTGGACGCGCTGCCCGAGCGGGACCGCATTCTCCTGGAGGACCACCCCAGGCTGGAGAGCATGCCCACTCTTTTCTGGTCCTACGAGGGGCGGCTGCTCTGGGGAATGACGGCCCGGGTCACCGACTGGCTGCTCCATTGGCTGAAGGGGCTGGGCTGAATGGAATACCAGCTGATCCGCTCCCGGCGCAAAACGATGTCCATTGAAATCAGCCGGGAGGCTCAGGTCATCGTCCGGGCGCCGCTGCGGCTTCCCCTGCGGGAAATTGAGCGCTTTCTCGGGGAGAAGCGGCGCTGGATTGACCTCCACCTGGAGCGCCAGCGGCAGCGCAACGCGGCCCACCCGGAGCCGGACGAGGACACTTGGCGCAACTGGCGGATACAGGCCCGCTCCGAGCTGCCGGAGCGGGTGGCCCACTATGCTCGGCTGATGGGGGTAACCCCTACCGCCGTACACTTCTCCAGGGCGAGAACCAGATTTGGCAGCTGCAGCGCAAAAAACAGCATCACCTTTTCCCTGCGGCTGATGGACTATCCCCCGGCGGCCCGGGACTATGTGGTGGTCCACGAGCTGGCCCACATCCGGTATAAAAATCACGGGAAGGAATTTTACCGCTTTGTGGCCTCGGTACTGCCGGACTGGCGGCAGCGGGCGGCACTGCTGAAACAATAACAAATAAAACGGCACGGGGCGGCATATCCAACGGGTATGCCGCCCTGTGCCCGTTTCAGGGATGGGAGTGCTGCAAAACAAAGTGAAACTGTTTTTCAGGGTTCCAAGGGGGCGGAGCATCTTTTTCGCCGGGACAAATGCCGGGAAAAGATCCTTCGCTGGCGCTCAGGATGACAGATGACTGGCACTCAGGTGGACAGACGTTTGGTGCTCAGAAGGACAGAGTCTGGCGTTCAGACGGACGGGCGTTTGCGCTCAGGTGGACAAAAAAGCGGGGCTGCTGCGACTGTGGCAGCAGCCCCGGAGGACACGCTGATCAAGCGGGTGATGTACTGGCGCACCGCCAACCTCAGCGAGCTGCCCAAGGAGGCGCGCAGGCACACGGGCAAAATGCGGGAAAGAAAGGCTCGCATGTATGTCTGATGCACGTCGGGAGATGCGCAGGCATGCGGGCAGAATGCAGAATGCAAAATGCGCAAGCTGTTCGCCCTCAAAGAGGCCCCTCAGGAGGCGCTGACGGCAGAGGAGATGGAGGAAAAGGCAAAGGAGGATCTGGCCCGGCGCTATGAGCAGGCCAGGCGATGGAAGGAGGAGCGGCTGCTCACCAGGAGCGATGCTCCCCCGGATGCCACTTCCGGCCGCAGTTGAGGCAGGTGATCACCACGGCACCGGTCTCGTCCTTGTCGGCGAAGATGGAGGTACAGCCGCAGTCGGGGCAGGCGGGGCCAGCCTGTTTCTTTTCCCCGGCCACTTTGTCCCGAATCACCTGTTCCAGGTCTGGCCCGGCGGCGGCCGCAGGCTGTGCGGGCTGGGCGTCCACGGGAGGGGCC
>JABLTR010080598.1_pt1 | contig 20886 bp, 15 predicted proteins | sample 7160071 | NCBI WGS metagenome assembly JABLTR01 (sample SAMN14651230, study PRJNA627086) | human gut metagenome | isolation source: feces | host: Homo sapiens | reverse complement strand
TCTGCGATGCGCCCGCCTCGCTCGCCTGCGTCCGTCAGCCACCGCGCCCTCGAGGCAGCCTCCTCGCCTGCATGCACGATAGCCGCTTCGCCTTCGCGCGCGAGCGGCAGAAACTCGATAGGATCGGCCGACACGGTGCCCTTCGACGCAAGCGGCTTGAACAACGTGCCGGACGCCGCAAGCAACGTGAGCCCCAGCACCCAGCTCGACACGACAGCCACGAAGAATAGCCACTCGCGTCCGCCCATCGAAACGAAATCGCTCACCCATCCGAGCAAAAACCCCATGCTTTGCATGATGTACGCAATTCCGCCGAAGAAGCCGTAGATGAACACGGGATTGATGCCACGGTCGCGCGACACCTGAGCGCATTGCATCATCATGAGCATCTGCACGAGCGAGAACACCATGTACATGAACGCCGCGAACAGGTTCAAGTATGCCCCACCCAAAAAAGGCAACAGCAGAAATCCTGTGATGACAAGCGGATACGTCACGCGGAATACCGAAGTCAGTCCAAATCGGAAGCTCATTCGGTACCACAGTACCAGCAACACCACGGCAGATACGAGCGAACCCACCATAGAAGCGCTGTTCACCACCGTGGCTATCTCTTCGTGCAGCAACGCGATACCACGGATGACGCCTCCCGCGAAAGCGAGCGATCCCACGCACAGAGCGCTGCGCCAGTAATCGGCGACAGCCTGGCGGTACACGCGCGGATGCTGGCGGGGAACGTCTTCGAACATGGGCTGGTCGGTGCGCATCTCGCGCACCGAGAGCGCAATGCACAGCCCGCACAAGGGCACGAACACGAGGGGAACGAGAAACGCCGTGAGCGCAATGGGGACAAGGTACAGCGAAAAGTAGACGAGCGGCGCAAGAGCCGTGCCCACGATCAGGCGCAGATTGCCCGGTTCCGGAGGCAGCGATGCGAAGTAACGCTGCCACAGCATGAACAGACCTGCACAGCCGATGCCGAGCAGCACGCCGCCACCAGCCACAAGCAAAAGCGTTGCGGCCGTTACGTACATGGCGGCGATAAGGCATGCCGAACCCGAGAACACGAGCACCGCGCTCAGCGACACGAGCATCCTCCGCGCACCGTGGGGAAAACAGTATGCGCCCAACATACTTGCCACGAATGCCCCGCCGAAGGCGAGGGCTTGCGCAAGGAAGAACGTGAGCGTGACTTCCGCGGTCTGGAATTCAAGAGGCAAAAACGGGAAGATGCCTCCCCACGTGGAGGTGGCGTTCACCGTGAGGAAGCAAGCGTAGCCCCAACTCGACACATGCGCATGCCCCCATGCGCCTTCAGCCCGCCGCTCCATCGCCTCCTCCTTCACGTTCAACCCCGCGGCGCCATACCGGGCCGCGCATCGCCATACTACCTTATCCGACTGCTGCACTTTTCGGAAAACCGGTGACAATGCGATGCCACACTCAACCGACCTGGCCTTATTCTATTAAATCACATGTCAGGTGTGATTCCTGCCAACTTCGACTACGATATCGTTTGAAGGGCGAGAGGAACAACCGAATCGAAGGAGGGAACTATGGTCATGAACGAAACGACGCTTTCGCGCCGCACGTTCGTCAAAGGGTCGCTTGCGAGCCTTGCCGTAGCCGGCGCCGCCGGAACCGGCGCGCTGTACGGCTGCTCGCCCCAAAGCGAGGGAGGCGCAGGCGCAGGCGAAACCGCGACAACAGATCAGATCTCGTGGAGCCAGTGCAACGTCAACTGCGGCGGCAACTGCATTTTCCAATGGCATTCCCAGGACGGCAAAGTGTTGTACATGGAGTCCGACAACACAGGCGACGCCGACCTGCAGGCTCGCGCTTGCCTGCGCGGCCGCTCGATGCGCCGATGGCTAAACAGCCCCGACCGCCTGATGCACCCCATGAAGCGCGTAGGCAAGCGCGGAGAAGGCAAGTTTGAGCAGATCAGCTGGGATGAGGCCATCGACACCATCGCAAGCGAACTCAAACGCGTCATTGACACCTACGGCAACGACGCCATCTACGTGAACTACGCTACCGGCATGTACAGCTCCACCGGCAAGCAGCCCGGCCTGCGCCTGCTCAGCATGCTGGGCGGTTACATCAACCAGGGCTACGACTACTCCACCAACATGCTGCAGGCCATCATGCCGCATATGTACGGCAGCGCGGCGAACCTGGACGAAGACGGCAACCACGTCACGCTCAAAAAGCCCGCCACCGCGTTCAGCCCCTACGATGCCGTGAACGCGTCCTCGTTCTCCGAGGCCGAGCGCGCGTCCGATCTGGTCGTCATGTTCGGCAACAGCCCGGCCGAGACCCGCATGGGCGGCGCGAACGCCGTATGGGACTTCGCGAAGGTGCGCGAGGCCGTTGAAAGCCGCGGCGGCAGAGTCGTCAGCATCGACTACCGCCTGAACGAGACCGCATCAGGCCACCCGGACGAGTGGCTTCCCATCCGCCCCGGGACCGACGCGGCGCTGTGCTCGGCCATCGCGCACGAGTGGATCGCCAACGACCAGGTGGACAAGGAGTTCCTTGACAAGTACTGCGTGGGCTACGACGAGGACACCATGCCCGAGTCCGCCAAGGGCCAGAACAAGTCATACAAGGACTACATCATGGGCACCGGCTACGACATGGTCGAGAAGACGCCCGAATGGGCCGCCCCCATCACGCAGGTTCCCGCCGACACCATCCGCGCGCTTGCGGCCGAAATCGCGGCCGCCGAGGCTCCGTTCATTGTGCAGGGCTGGGGTCCGCAGCGTCACACCAACGGCGAGGACACCACGCGCGCCATTTGCATGCTGCCCATCCTTATCGGCAAGCTTGGCCTGCCCGGCACGAACACCGGCCAGCGCGAGGCCGAGCCGCCTACGTACCTGGTGGGAGGCATCCCGTTCTCCAACCCCATCACCACGACCATCCCCGTCTACCAGTGGGTGAACGCGGTGGATCACGGTCACGAGATGACCGCCACCAACGCGGGTGTCATGGGCGCTGAAAAGCTGAACAACGACATCAAGTTCATCTGGAACTACGCCGGCAACTGCCTGACCAACCAGCATGGCGACATCAACTACACCCACGAGATCCTCGCCGACGAGAGCAAGTGCGAGTTCATCCTGGTGTGGGACACGGTGATGACCGACTCGGCCAAGTACGCCGACATCCTGCTGCCCGATGCCATGCGCTCCGAACAGCTAAACATGCAGACCCAGGGCTACTCTGAGTTCTACACCGCCGTCGTCGTGGGTGGCCCGGCTCAGGAGCCCCCTGCGGAGTGCCGCTCCAGCTACGACGTGTGCGCCGACATCGCCGACAAGTTCGGCATCAAGGACGACTTCACCGAGGGCCGCACGCATGACGAGTGGATTCAGTACCTCTACGAGCAGGGCGCCGAAGCCGATGGCAACATGCCCACGTGGGACGAGATAAAGGCGCAGGGCGTGTACAAGCGCACACTCGAACCGGTCATCGGCCTCGAGGCATTCCGCACCGACCCAACCGCGAACCCACTGGCGACGCCTTCTGGCAAGATCGAAATCTACTCCGAAACGCTGGCCGAGATCGCGAACACATGGGAGCTTGCCGAGGACGAAGTCATCAACCCCATTCCGGTGTTCACGCCCGGCTTCCAGGGATATGGCAGCGTCAACGACGAGTATCCGCTGTACTGCACAGGCTTCCATCACAAGAGCCGCACGCACTCGTCTTTCGGCTTCATCCCCGAGCTCGAGCAGGTGGCGCGCCAGCAGCTTTGGATTAACCCTGCCGACGCAGAGCAACGTGGCATCGCCCAAGGCGACACCGTATCGGTGAAGAGCCCGGCTGGCGAAATCCGCATCGAGGCGAAGGTGACACCGCGTATCGTTCCGGGCACCATCGCGATCCCCCAGGGAGCCTGGCACAAGGCCGACATGAACGGCGACCGGGTCGACGAGGGCGCATGCGTCAACACGCTCACGACCTACAAGCCCACGCCCTACGCGAAGGGCAATGGACCTGCGCATTCCATGATCGCTCAAGTTGCCAAGGCTTAAAGAAAGGAGGACACCATGACCCAGTACGGATTCTACTTCGATAGCGCGCGCTGCACGGGCTGCCGCACCTGCGAAATGGCGTGCAAGGATTACAAGGACCTGCCCCAGACCATCGCGTTTCGCCGCGTGTACGACTATGAGGGCGGCACATGGACGGACGCCGGGGACGGCACGTACACGTCCGACACGTACGCCTACCACGTGTCGCTCGGCTGCAACCACTGCGCCATGCCGCAGTGCATGGCGAACTGCCCCTCCGGCGCCATCGAGAAGGACGCCGACACCGGCCTCGTCCACATCATCGACGAGAAGTGCACCGGCGCGGGCATGTGCGTCGAGACCTGCCCCTACAACGTGCCCGTCCTCAACGAGGAGACGAAGCTCGGCATGAAGTGCGATGGCTGCGCCGACCGGGTTGCCGCAGGCCTGAGTCCCATCTGCGTGGAAGCCTGTCCGCTGCGCGCACTCGAGTTCGGCGATATCGAGGAGCTGCGCGCCGCACACGCCGATACCGTGGACGGCATCGCGCCCATGCCCACAGGCGACGAGACCACACCGTCCATCGCCATCAACGCCTGCCCGGCGGCGAAGGAACCCGGTGACACGACCGGCGCCATCGCCAACGAGAAAGAAGTGACCCTGGTCGCTGCCGGCGCCTAAAGCTTCGAATCGCGGTGTGGCGAGAGCAGCCTCGAAGCTCCCTCCATACCCGTTCTTCCGAGTGCCCGCGTCCTTGCGCGGGCACTCGGGTATACTGAGTTCGAACGAGACGAGAAATAGGTACCGCCCGCAACGAAAGCGAACCTGCGCATGCCCCGAGGATTCTTCTTCGACAATACGCGCTGCACGGGATGCAGAACCTGCATGCTCGCATGCAAGGATTACCGTGACCTTGATGCCGATCGGACATTTCGACGCGTCATCGACTACGAGGGCGGCTCATGCGAATTAGCGCCCGACAACACCGTAACCCAGGACGTCTTTGCCTACCACATCTCGCTGTCCTGCAACCACTGCAATCAACCCGCCTGCACAAAAGTGTGTCCGACGGGCGCCATGCACAAGGACGACCTAGGACTGGTCTGGCCCGATACAACCAAATGTATCGGATGCGGCTACTGCACCATGGCCTGCCCCTACCATGCCCCCCGCATCGACGAGGACCTCAAGCGCAGTTCCAAATGCGACGGGTGCCGCGAGCGCGTCGCTCGAGGTCTGACTCCCATCTGCGTCGAAGCATGCCCACTGCGTGCGCTCGATTTCGGAACGCCCTACGAACTGTCCGAACGCCACCCTGGAACCGTGCGCTCCATCGTGCCCATGCCCGACGAGAGCGCAACGAGCCCGAACCTGCTCATTTTGCCCTCAGCTGCAGCCGAGTGTGCTGCCGAAAAGGGCGGATCTATCGTGAACCGTGCGGAGGCAGGACTATGACAAGCGGTTTCGACGGGCTTTCGCTTGCCGTGTTCACCTCGCTCGCACCGGCCGGCGTCGTGGCGTTCCTTTCGCTCGCCATCGCGCGCCTGGGAGCGCACGACCATGCGGCAGCCGTCCGTATCGATCGCATGATCTCCTTGCCGTTCGCAGTCGTACTCGTCGGATTCATCGCGTCGGCGACGCACCTCGGCACGCCGGCGAACGCGCTGCACGTGTTCTCGGGGGTGGGCCGCTCACCGCTCTCCAACGAGGTGCTGGCCGCAGTCGTATTCCTGCTTCTTGTTGGATCGTATTGGATGATGGCCTTCAAGGAACGGTTTCCCGATGCGGTTGCAAAGCCGTGGCTCGTGCTGGCCTGCCTTGCGGGAATCGCACTGATCGTGGGGACATCACTTGCCTACGACGTGACCACCGTGCCCACGTGGAGTACGCCGTACACGCCCGCGAATCTCGCGCTTTCGGCGCTCTTGGCGGGACCGGTGCTCGGAGCGCTGTTCCTGCAGATCGCCCGCATCCGAGTGCGATGGCTCGAGTGCGCTCTCGTCGTCGTGGCTGCAGCTGCTCTTGTCGCAGGTACGATCGTGCTCGCCCTGCACCAGGCAAGCCTCGCCTCGGTGGCGAACTACGAGTTCACCGCCACCGCTCTCGCGCCACGCTATCCCATGGCCATCGTCGCGCACTTCGCGCTCGGACTCGCCGGGATAGCCGCCGCCGGCTTATCGCTGCGCCGCGTGCAACCGGCCCGGTCGACACTCGCGCTGCGCATCACGGCGAGCGCGCTCGTTCTGGCCGCCGTGTTCGTCACGCGCCTCGTCTTCTACAACCTGCACATGACGGTGGGATTCTAGGAATCGCAGTCCGCACAAGCGATCCGCCCCATCTTATCCGGGCGACCCGTCTGACACATTTATTTGCGTCTGTGCAGACTGTTCGATGAAGTTAACTTGCGAATATAGGTGCATCTGGCGAAACCTGAACAGGCATTATACTTGTATCGTACGCGAAATCGCAAGGTACCCTCGGAAAACAGAACGCACAGACATAAAAGTGTGCAGAACGAGGCCGGAACGGCAACGATCAGTGACCTTCGCCGGCCATCATGCGAGCGGCATGCGGGAGCGCATCCACGATACCGCCCCAGTTCTCGCGGGCAGCTTTCTCGCTGCCGGGCAGGTTGACGACCAAATGCCGGCCGCGCTGCATGCACAACGCGCGCGAGAGCATGGCGTACGGCGTGATGGCCAGCGAGTGCGCGCGCATGGCCTCGGCGATGCCGGGCACATTGCGGTCGCACGCGTCCATCGTGGCCTCGGGCGTCACATCCCGCAGCGAAAGGCCGCTGCCCCCGCAGGTCAGCACGATGTCGGCGTCCACCTCGTCGCAGGCGTGCACAATGGCGGCGGCAATAGCGGCACGCTCGTCCTTCACCACCACGTGGCTTGCACATTCCCAACCGTGCTGACTGATGAGCGCCTCCAGCGCAGCACCGGCGGTATCCCGCTTCAGGTCGCGCGTGTCCGAGCAGGTGACAAGCGCAAAGCGGAGGGGGTTTTCGGACATCGATCCTTCCCTTCTACAGCACGATTTCTTCGGGCACGTCCAGCAGCACGCATTCGACGAGCGAACCCGCCGTGCAGCCTTCCAACCCTTCGGGCATGATGGCCATGCAATTGCTCCGCTGGATGACGCCGAACAGGCCCGAGCTTTGGTTCTGCGCCGGCTCCACCTCGTAGGCGCCCTCGGCGTTGCGGTAGAGCGTCGATCGCATAAAGATGCGGCGCGGATCCTTCTTTTTGACATCGCGGGTCAGCCTGGCCCGTACGTGCGGACGCTCGAAATGTGTATAGCCCTGCATTTTGCGCAGCGCCGGACGGATGATCATTTCGAACCCCACGTAGGCGGCCGCCGGATTACCGGGCAGGCCGAACACGGGAATGTCGTTCACGATGCCGAAGGTCTGCGCCTTGCCGGGCCGCATGTTCACCGTTGTCATGAGCAATGCGCCCAGCTCTTCCACCACAGGTTTAATGAAGTCGAAGTCGCCATTCGACGCGCCGCCGCTTGTGACGACGAAGTCGAAGTTGGCGACGGCGTGCAGCACCGCCGCAGCCAACGCCTCATGCGTGTCCTCGACGATAGGCAGTATGACGGGCAGCGCCCCGGCCGCCTTTGCGCATGCGGCCAGCGCGTAGCTGTTGGAATTGCGAATCTTGCCGCCCGCGGGCACCCGGTCGGGATCGACCAGCTCCGAGCCGATGGAAATGATGGCAACGCGCGGCCGTAAATAGGTTGGCATTTCAACGACGCCGCACCCCGCAAGAAAACCGACGCCCGCCGTACCCACCACCTCGCCGGCCTTCACGATGACCTCGCCGGCCTTGGCCTCTTCGCCCGCCTCGCGAACGTTGGAGCGCACCTTCGTGGGAGCGGTAAACGCCACGCGGCTGCCCGGCATGCCGTCTCCGGAGACCACGTCCACAATTTCGTATTTCACCACGGCGTCAGCCGCGTCGGGCAACGGCGCGCCCGTCATGATGCGCACGCATTGGCCGGACGCCAGAGGACCTTCGTACGTATCCCCCGCGGCGATCTCGGCGATGACGTCAAGTTCAATGGGGGTTTCGGCGCTTGCAGCAGCAAGGTCGCCTGCCCGCACCGCGAAACCGTCCATAGCCGAATGGGCAAAGGGCGCGATGTCGATATCACTGGCAAGCGGGACCGCAGCAACGCGCCCAACGGCATCGAGAACGGGAACTGTTTCAACTGGCAGGGGCTCGACGTGTGCAAGCACGAGCGCGCGCGCTTCTTCGAGTGAGATCATTTCTGGCATGGCGATCCTCCCATGAAAGCACGGACCCGCACCGCCTTGAACGCCCGTCAAGCGGCCACCGCCCGCACCTGCTGTCCGATGCCGCTATTATAGCGCTTCGAGAATATTACCAACCCGGCGCATTCGTCCTTCCACCGGTCGAACATGATCGTTTTCCCGCGTTCGCCCTCAGATGTGAGAAGCTTTCCGCTACAATCTTCTTACCAACGAGCAGTTGCACAACGTAAGTCCAGTTGCGCGGCCGCTTGCCTTTCTTCGCCTACCGCCGCGCGCCGGAGCAAGGAAAGGATCTTTTCTTCATGGTTCAATCGAACAGTATGTCCATGCTTGCCGTGCTGTACGGCAGTGCATTTGTAGCCGCATTCAACGAAAACATCGTCAATGTCGCCCTCGTCAGCATCATGGGCGAGTTCTCCATCGGTGCCGAAATGGCGCAGTGGCTGGTCACTGGATATATGATCGTCACCGCCATCGTCGTCACGGCAACCGCCTTCCTCTCGAAGCGCCTGCGCCTCCGCTCGCTGTTTTTTGGCGCTGCGGGGTTTCTGATCGTCGGATCACTCGCCTGCATGATTGCGCCCGTATTTCCCGTGCTGCTTGTCGCCCGTCTCGTGCAGGCCATCGGCACGGGGATTTTCATCCCGGCCATGATGAGCACCGTGCTGGCCGTCGCGCCACGCAAGCGGCTGGGAACCTACCTGTCCATCGGAAGCTGCATGATCACCTTCGGCCCGGCTTTCGCCCCCGTCGTGTCGGGCCTCATGGTGACGGCATTCGGATGGCGCAGCGTCTTTCTTCCCTCCGCCGTCATCGTGGTGTTGCTGGTGGTGTGCGGTGCGCTGCTGATTCGAAACATAGCTGAACCCGAGCAGGTCAAGCTCGACCTGATGTCGGTCGCGCTTTCGGCCCTCGGCCTGTTCGCACTCGTATACGGCCTGTCCGTCGTCACCACGGCCCTGCCGGTTGCCTTGATCGCGATGGCCCTTGGTCTGGCGGGCATTGCCGGCTTCGTTTTTCGCCAGCGGCGTCTGACCCATCCGCTGCTCGACCTGAGCCCTCTGCGAAACCCTCGTTTTTCCCTCGCCTGCATCCTCGTGGTCGTAGCCATGATGACCACGTTCTCTATGAGCGTGCTTCTGCCGCTGTACTTTGAGGGATCGCTCGGCATGACAGCATTCGCCTCGGGCGCCCTGCTGCTCGTGCCCATTCTCGTGAATGCAGGCACGGCGCTTGCAGGCGGTCGCACCATGGATCGGCGCGGCGCATGGCCGCTGCTCCCGGTGGGCTTCGCCCTCATCGCAGTCGGGCAGCTTGCCATCTGCCTCATCGCACCGAGTTTGTCGTGGGCTGCCGTGCTGGTCGGATCGATCGCCGTATACGCGGGCGTCGGGCTGATCTTCTCTCCGTCGCAAACTGCGGGGCTTCAAACGCTCGAACCTGAGCAGAACTCGCACGGCGTGGCCATCATCAACACCTTCATCCAGGTGGCAGCCTGCATCGGACCTTCGCTCTTTATCGGCATCCTCTCGACGACATCCGCCGGCGCAGCCGCCTCGGGCGCCGATGCCTCTTCCGCGCAGGCGTACGGCTTTTCATCGGCTGTCGCCACAGCTGCGGCCGTGGCCTTCGCGGGCCTGCTCGTCTCGTTCTTCTACGCGCAGAGCATGCGCGCCAAGGCGCCGCAGACGGCCACCGCCCCCACGCCGCTGCCTACAAAACCTGACGTGGGAACGATCATGAAACACGATGCCTTCACCGTGCCCAGCACGGCGACCGTGCACGAAGCCATGCACCTTCTTCTCGAGCACAAAACAAGCGGGCTGCCCGTCGTGGACGTGCGCAATAACGTGGTGGGGTTCATCTCGGACGGCGATATTATGAAGACGCTGGCCGTGCAGAAGCCCTCGGGCTACGACCTGGCGTATGGATTGGCGGTTTACCGCGACGACGATGAATTCAACGAACGGCTGAGCGAGGTCATGAAGCTGAACGTCATGGAGCTTGCAACTCCCACCGTCGTTGCGATCGATGCCAATGCGTCCATTGAAGACGTCTGCCGTATCCTCGGCGCCAAGCGCATCAAGAAAGCGCCCGTCGTAGAAGAAGGCGTACTGGTTGGCACGGTGAGCAGAACCGACGTGACGCGCCACCTCATGGGATCGTTCGTGGAGCGGCAGGAAGCGTAAAAGACTGCAACATCGTGCTCATTCGCCTGTCTTTTCAAGCAGCGCGATCAGCTCCTGGCGCGAATGCACATTGGTTTTCGCATAGATGCGATCGGTGTGGGTTTTCACGGTGCTATACGCCACGCACAGAGCATCAGCGATGGATTGGAGGCTTCGACCGCGCGCGAGCAGCGCGAGCACTTCGGTCTCCCGCGCAGACAGACCGTGCACGCGTGAAACCTCCGCGCAGCGCTCTTTGAGCATGGCGTCGAACACTTCGGACAAATCCATTTGGGCGGCTTCGGCAAGGGTTACCTTCTCGGGCGCCACAGCGGCGCCCGACGTTTCGTCGGGCCGTTCAAGGGACAGCGCGACGCCAATGCCGGGAGATGCAACGCTCTCCATAACGATGAACAGGTACACGATGAGCACCGACACGCCTACGAACAGCATGGACGAGCTGGAACCGAAGTTGAATCCGACGAACGTTCCTATGAGCAAACCCACGTTCATGCCCGATTTTCCGATACCGAATACAAATGCGTTGGGGGCTCCCACGTTTGACGCCATGTCGGTCAGCGACGCCCATACGTACATCTCGAATAGAATGTACCCTGACATGATGGCCACAGCGGCGAGCGCCTCCTGACCCGCGGCCAGAAACGGCAGCAGCAGCAAACCAGCCGCCATAAGCGGTACGACCAGCTTGTAGGCGAGGTCGATCTTCGTTCTCCCGAACAGGACGATACTGGCAACAGCAACGGCGATCATTACCACGGCAACACCCGCGAACATCGCCTCCCCGATGCCGCCCGTCGATGCGAAGGGCAGCGCCGACGTGTGCCCACGCATGAAACCCGGCGCCAGGCAATACACAGCCGTAAAGACGGCAAAGCGAACGGGGAGCGCGCTGCGCCATGAGCGACCGGGCCGATGCGCGCCATGGCGCGCCGCATCCTCCCCCTGCGACAGTTCGGGCGCCGTCCCAGCCTCTCGCGCCGTCTCATCCTCGTGGGCGGCCTCAGCCTCATCATCAGTCCGGACCATTCGCTGTGTCTGATACAGCATTGCAACGGATATCAGGGGCAGCAGCATCGTGGCGATAACGGCTGCGATGCCCGGCAGCATATTGATGAGCAGGTAATAGAACACGCCCATCACCATCGCGGCCGGTATAGTCCGCCGCTTCGCCAACGTCGGCGGTATGCTGCGGTACGCCTCCGCCCACAAGAGCAGCAGCCCGGCGGTACCCACCCCCGACGCGACCGAAGCGATATAGACGAGCATGTCAGACGAGGAACACCCGAGTGCCAGGCCCAGCGTGCCAGCAGCGGTAAACACCACCAGGATCGCTCCGAGTGCGCGGATCCTCCCAAGTGGTGCGAAGCGCAGCGAGAGGCAGCCAAACGCGACCATCGCGCATCCGTTCGTCAAAACGTTGATGAGCCAGGCGCTCAGGCTCAGCGCTTCGCCAGCGTCTCCCCATAACACCGTCGAGAAGAATGCGACATGCACCCAGCCCCAGCATGCCCCGAACCCCAAGCAATGGAGCACCAGCCACTCGGCCGAATACGGACTGCTCTTTGGTACGGATGCCGCATCCAAGCGATCGATCCGCCTGCAATCACCCGCTTTCGCATCGCTTGCATATTGTGCCGTTTTCCCTGCTCGACCAAGCACGATCGCACCCCATCCCCTGCAATAGCCGACACGCATTTCCCTTTTTCGCCCGAAAATCCACCGCGGAAGCGGATGGCTCGAACGCCTGCGTACGCCTATCGTATGCCCTGAGGCGCTTGAGGCTCGCGAACAAAAATCAAAAACGCAAGAAAGAGCGTCTTGGTGAACACAGGTCGGTACAAGGAGGGACATCATGAGGGAAACGAACGTCACGCGACGCAGGTTCTTGCAGGGAGCGGGCATGACCGCCGCTTCAATTGCTGCTGTGAGCATGCTGGGCGGATGCAGCGCCAAGGGCAATACGGAGGCGGATACTGCGGCGCAGAACCAGGTTGCAACGTATGAGCCAAGCGAAACCATGGATGTGGACATCGTAGTCGTGGGATCGGGTTCGTCGGGAGTGGCCGCCGCCGTTCAAGCCGCCGAGCTGGGAGCGAAGACGCTGCTTTTGGAGAAGAGCACGCAGACGGGCGGCAATGGGCGACTGACCGAGGGCATGTTTGCCATCAACTCGCAGATGCAGAAGCAGCTGGGCGTGGGCGACGGCGTGACCTTTACCGATATCATCGCAGCCGAGCAGGAGTTCTTCAACTATCGCATCAACAACCTGCTGTGGAAGGACATGGTGGATGCTTCCGGCGACAACATAGACTGGATGGCGTCGCACGGCGTGAAGTTCTCCGGCGTGGTGGACGACTACCACGGCTTAGGCAAGTTCGACTGCTTCCACTGGTTCGTGGACGGTCGCGGCAGCAACTACATCGATCCGATGCTGGAAAGCGCGCAGAATCTGGGCGCCACCGTCATGACCGAGACTCCCGCGCTCGACCTCGTCATCGAGGACGGTGCTGTTCGCGGCCTCTACGCTGAGAAGGAGGACGGCAGCATCCTGCAGGTGAACGCCAAAGCGGTCATCCTCACCTCCGGCGGCTACGCCCAGAACGCGGAGACCATGGCCGAACGCGGCTGGAACCTCACCTACTCCCACAACAACGGCGTGGAGGGCCACGACGGCGACGGCTTGCGCATGGCCGTCTCTGCCGGTGCGCACGACGTCTCGCGCGAGCGCTGCTTCTTGCGCGAGGCCTACTCCTACGGCATCGACTTCTTCGCCGACATGAGCCAGACCATCCACCGCGGCGGGCCGGTGCTGTGGGTCAACCAGGATGCCGAACGCTACACAAACGAGGGATGCGGCTCCTTCGTGCCGCAATGCGTCGGCAATGCCGTGCACACGCAAGCCACGTCATATCTGGTAATGAGCAAAGACGTCATCGACGAGTTTGTCGCTCGCACCGGCTACGAAGGGCTGCAGGCCGATATGGACGAAGCCGTCGAGCAGTGCCCTGGTGAAAACGTGTACCGGGCCGACAGCATCAAAGAGCTGGCTGAGCTGCAGGGCCTCGATGCCGCCGCGCTCGAAGAAACCGTCGAACGCTACAACGAGCTGTGCGGCAAGGCGGTCGACGAGGACTTCAACAAGACGGCTGAAGACCTTGTCGCGCTCAAGACCGCCCCGTTTTACATCTTTCGCCAGGATATGGCGTTCTGGACGTCCATCGGCGGCGTCGACACGAACCGCAAGATGGAAGTGATCACGGCTAAAGGAGAGCCCATTCCCGGCCTATACGCAGCCGGTACCGACGGCTGCAACCTGTATCGCGAGACGTACACCATGAGCGTGCCCGCCTCGTGCAACGCCAACAACTGTAATTCCGGCCGCACCGCCGCCCGCAGCGCCTACGAAACCTGCGTGCAGTAAGGGCATACCGAGCCGCCTCGCCCTGCACTGCTTTCCCGAGCCCTCGCAAGCTTCGCGCTTGCGAGGGCTTCCCCTGCATGGTAGCGGGACGAGGAGCCCGTACCCGATCGAACCTGGCACCGTTGAAGAGCCTGAGTCGTCCCCTCCCGCCCGCCGAGACGCCGGCTACGGCTCGCACGAATGTCGAACCGCTGGATCGGGGCTGGTTAGCGCTTGATGTTGTAGAACGCGCCCGCACCGGCGTATTCGCCGGCAGCGTCAAGCTCTTCTTCGATGCGCAGCAGCTGGTTATACTTCGCCACGCGATCGCTGCGGCAGGGCGCGCCCGTCTTGATCTGGCCCGTGTTACACGCCACGGACAGGTCGGCGATGGTGGTGTCCTCGGTCTCGCCGGAACGGTGGCTCATGACGCAAGCGTAGCCGGCCTGCTTCGCCATCTCGATGGCCTCGAGCGTCTCGGTGAGGCTGCCGATCTGGTTCACCTTGATGAGGATGGCGTTCGCGCAGCCCATCTCGATGCCCTTGGCCAGACGCTGGGAATTCGTGACGCACAGGTCGTCGCCCACCAGCTGCACGCGGTCGCCGATGCGCTCGGTGAGCGCCTTCCAGCCGTCCCAATCCTCTTCGGCCATGCCGTCCTCGATGGAGATGATGGGGTACTTGCCGACAAGCGCCTCCCAATAATCCACCATCTCGGCGCTCGTGAGCTCGCGACCCTCCCCGGCCAGCACGTACTTCTGCTTCTCGGCGTCGTAGAACTCGGTGGAAGCCGGGTCCATGGCGAACATGATGTCGCTGCCGGGTGCGTATCCGGCAGCCTCGCAGGCCTTCACGATGTACTCAAGGGGCTCCTCGTTCGTGGTGAAGTTTGGGGCGAAGCCGCCCTCGTCGCCCACGCCGCCGCCGAGGCCCGCGTCGTGCAGCACCTTCTTCAACGTGTGGTAGATCTCGGCGCACCAGCGCAGCGCCTCGGCGAACGTGGGGGCACCCACCGGCATGATCATGAACTCCTGGAAGTCCACGTTGTTGTCGGCATGCACGCCGCCGTTCAGGATGTTCATCATAGGCGTGGGCAGCAGGTGCGCATTCACACCGCCCACGTATTTGTACAGAGGAAGCTCGGCGGATTCGGCCGACGCCTTCGCGCATGCCAGCGAGACGCCCAAGATGGCGTTCGCGCCGAGCGCCCCCTTGTTGTCGGTTCCGTCCAGTGCCAGCATGATGTCGTCCACTGCACGCTGATCGTCAGCTTCGAGGCCGATGAGCGCGTCGGCAATCTCCTCGTTCACGTGAGCCACCGCATCAAGCGTGCCCTTACCCAAATAGCGGCCCTTATCGCAGTCGCGCAGCTCCACCGCTTCGAACGCGCCGGTCGAAGCGCCCGAAGGGACAGCTGCACGCCCGAACGACCCGTCTTCGAGCACGACTTCCACTTCAACGGTCGGGTTGCCGCGCGAGTCCAAAACCTCGCGGCCGAACACATCGATGATGACGCTCATGCATGCCTCCTTGTGATTTCAAGCAATCCGCCTCGCCGGACCGTTCCGGCGAAGTCTGACCCTATCGGCAATCATAGCACGTCGGAAGCGCAATCCCCCGCTTTGCGAGCGTTTCCCACAACACCGGCGATAAACGGTTGATCGTTGAGAGGAGTTGGGAAAGCTGAGAGATCTTGGCAGGAGTCGACAAGAGCCGAGGGAAGCTGGCAGGTGCTGGAGGGGCGACCTGCACAGCGGCCTCACGTGCCGAGCAGTCGCTCGGAATCGTCGGGGGCGAGGCTTTCCCGCTCTCGTACGACATAATCGATGAGCTCCTGCTGGGAGTGCACGTCGAACTTGCGGTACACGGCACGCACGTGGGTTTTCACGGTATCGGGCGACACCATGAGCTCCTCGCAGATCGCACGCCGCGCCTTGCCCCGCACAAGCAGCACCATCACCTCGCTCTCGCGCTGCGTCAGACCATGCTCTATCGCGGAGAAGCGAGCTACGCCGGCAAGCTCGCCCATCTCCGGCCCTCCCTCCCCCGGCTGCACCGTCCCCCATCCATACTTCAAGTTGCTGCCGCTCGAAAGGAATAACGCCGCCGCAAGCAGAAAGCAGGCAACGAAGCTCCCAAGCACGAGCGCTTGGCCGAGCACCCGACCATCCAGCAGCAGAGCGGCAAGCAGCCCTCCGGCAACCGCCCCGAAGAACAGCGCCGCGCCCGGGCAGCTGGCTATCCAGGTGGCCGGCAGGCCCATGTTCTTCATCAGGCACGCGCCCAAGCTCCACAACACGAGATCGAGATAGCAGAAGCCGGCCATGAGCACCATGACGCCGATCGTCTGGAACGCCGGAGCGGCGGCAAGCAGCACGAACCCTGCCGCCGCAAAAGGAAACGCCACCTTGTAGATGAGGCGATTGAAGTCCATGCGCAGAAACACGAGCGTGGCGAGCAGCAACGTCGCCGCCGCAAGCTGGCCGGCCAGTATCTCAACCGAGCCGAACACTATGCCCCCGCCGTAGAGGAACAGGCCCATGTACAGCATGCCGGCTGCGACGCCCTGCACGCCTGACGTGGCGACGAATGTAGCGGGAAACGGCAGCGGCACGTCCTTGCCATGCGCGAAGTACCGGCTGCGAGGAAACCCGCGAACCACATGGCGCAAAAGAGCTTGGGATGCGAACGGCAGGGCGAGCGCGAGCCCGTAGAGCGCCACGGGCGCCTGACCGGAGTCGCCCGCAGACGAGCAGAACACGAAGACCGCAATGGCCACCGCTGTTCCTATCATGCCCTGGTACAGTGTTTGCTGCGTGCCTATCCAACCGAATACCCGATCGATTTCCACGCGAAACAGCGCCGCTCCGATCCCAACGAGCACGCTCATGGCAACGTAAAGCGCCATGTCGGCGCCCAAGGGCAGCGACCTATCAAGCGCCCAGACCAAATGGAGCGCCGAGCCCAAGGTCATGACGGACGCGAGGGCCATGAGCCAGGAAACTCCCTCGGGCACTTTCCTCGTACGCTTGAACCACAGCGCGATGATCAGGCTGGCCACAGCCATCACAGCCAACGGCCCCATCCATGCTGGCAGCCCCGCCCCCTCCGCGCCAAGGCCCGGCTCCTGCTGCACGGCCACGGCCGGGCCGGAGCAGCAGGCGACCATCCACACTGTGTAGCACGCCATCGTCAAGGCGATGCGTCCGCGTCCCGCGCCAGACTGCACGATACCCGCTACTACGCTACGACGCTCGTTCGGAGCGTTGAAAAGCGTGCGAACCTGATCGTTCGGCATGACCTCCCCTTCTCTCCTTTCGCATAGCATACCGCTCAACGTCTCACCCTGTAGGGTGAAAACAGGGAAAACGCCGTTTTCCCTGCCGCGGGGGGACGAAACGCATCGACGCGTCATGCTAGGGTGCCCCCATCGTCCGGCGCGGAGGGCGTCGGTCGAGCGGCAAGTCCGAAGGACATGCCGCGAACACCGCAAGGGAGGAAGGGATTCGCAATGAAAGACAACGGCATTCTGAACATGGACCGGCGCAGCTTTTTGAAGGGTGCGCTCGCCACCGGTGCCGCAGGTGCGGTCGCCGTCACGGGCGTGGGCGCGCTTTCCGGCTGCGCTGCGCAGCCTCAGTCCGGCTCGGCAGGGTCGTCGGGTTCCGACAGCAAGGGCGGCGGCGCGTACGATTTCGAGGTCGCACCCGACCCCATTCCTGAAAGCGACATTACCGAAACCGTGGACGCCGACATCGTGGTCATCGGTGCCGGATTCTCGGGCCTGTGCTGCGCGCTCTCGGCGGCCGAGAACGGCGCGAATGTCGTCATGATCGAGCGCATGGATCACGTCATCGGTCGCGGCGGCTCCATCTACGCCATGAACTCGAAGCTGACGAAGGAGAAGGGCTACGCGTGCTCCGTCGAAGAAGTGGCCCAGCGCTACAAGCGCATGATGGGCTACCACTCCTACCGCGTGGACGGCCGCAAGTGGATGCTGCACTTCAACCGCTCGGGCGAGGCCATGGACTGGCTCATCGACCGCATGACCACGGCCAGTTCCGTGGGCGGCGACGACCTCACCCCCGTCATGGAGCATTGGTACGAGGACCCCGAGAACATCAACGGCGAGTTCCCCGGCACGCACGAGTTCCTCGACGGTCCCAACGGCAAGGGCCCCGACGACAACCCGCAGCAGGACGTGTGCGCGAACATGGCGCTGTACTGCGAGAAAGCCGGCGTCGACATCCGCTACTCCACCGAAGCGAAGCAGCTCGCGAAGGACGGCGACAAGGTGGTGGGCGTCATAGCGAAGAGCGGCGACGGCTACGTTCGCGTCAACGGCAAGAACGGCGTAGTTATCGCAACGGGCGACTTCGGCCAAGACAAGGACATGCTGGAAAAGTTCATCCCCTGGGCGGCGCATCAGACCGAGTTCGGCGGCATCTGGGACGGCTCGGGCCACAAGATGGCGTACTGGGCCGGCGCCGCGGTCGACAAGAGCGAGACGCCCGCACCCATGATCTTCTGCTTCCAGTGGCGCTCCATCACGCGCCAGGTGCGCGCGTTCCAGGGCCTCATGGTGAACGAGGACGGCCGCCGCTACGACAACGAGGACAACGTCATCTCGCACGGCGGCCTGGCGCTCATGCACCAGAAAGGCAACCACGCGTTCGCCATCTGGGACGACGACTACGCGAACGAGCCGCAGTGGCAGAACCACCGCTACGTAGACGGCCCGAAGGTGTTCGACACGCCCGACGACGTGCGCGCCTACTGGCAGACCGTGGTGGACGGCCCCGGTACCATCAACATGAACGGCTCGGGCGACATCCCGGTGAAGATGATCAAGGCCGACACCGTGGAGGAGCTGGTGGAGAAGCTGGGCCTGCCGAAGGATGAGACGCTCAAGACCGTCGAGGCGTATAACGGCTACTGCGACGCAGGCGTCGACGAGGAATTCGGCAAGCGCAAAGAGCTGCTGCTGCCCATCAAGAAGGGCCCGTTCTACGGCATCGAGTGCACGCCGTGGTTCCTGTCCACCACCGGTGGCATCCGCTGCAACGACAACCTGCAGGTCATGAACGCCGACGACGAGGTCATCGAGGGCCTGTACTGCCTGGGCTCCACGGTGGGCGACATGTACAACAACTGCTACTCCACGCACTTCCCTGGTCACAACCTGGGCGGCACGTGCCTCACCTTCGGCTACGTGACCGGCCGTAAGCTGGCCGGCGCCGAGTAAGCGCCATCCTCTGCCGCCGCGGGCGCATACCCGCGGCGGTACCGCCTACCGAGCCCGGACGCCCCCTCCCCTTCGCGTCCGGGCTCTTGACATGCTCCGGCTGTCGATCGTCCAAGACGAAGCCGCGAAGCGGCGCGCCATCTGCATTCCCGAAGGGTAGTCCTCGGATGTTAGACTCGAATGAGGGGCGCCAGGCCGCATACGAGATCGGCGCATTACAGAAGCGCGGCCAGCGCAGCGCAAACAGCCAAGCCGCCTGCAAGGACGGCAACCGAGCGCGGCGCGAACCGCCGATCCGCGAGCGATGTGCGCGCCACCTCAGGCGCACCGTAGCAGCGGGCATCCATGGCCGTGGCAAGCGCATCGGCGCGGCGAAACAGTCCGACGAACAGCGGGATGAGCACGGTTTGCCACGCGCGCAAACGTTCCCAAAGCGGGCCGTCGTCGAAGGCGGCGCCACGCGCTTGTTGGGCATCATGCACTCGACCGAATTCTTCAGCCGTCACCGGGATAAACCGAAGTGCGAGCGAGAACACGGTCGCGATATCGTCGACAGGCAGGCGCAACCGCCGCAGCGGACGAAGAAAATCGCCGAGCGCCGCCGTCAGTTCAGTGGAGGTAGTGGTGTACGTCACCACGAGGCTGGCCACCACGAGCAGCACGATGCGCAGCGCAAAGAAGCATCCGCGTGCGAACCCGGCGGGCACGAAGCCGAACGAGCCGACGAGCGCGATAGGCGGCAGATCAGACAGCACCCCGGCGGATACGTTTCCCAAACCCGCAGGTGCACCGCTCGCAGTCGCCTGGGAGACATCGAATGCGAACCCGTTGAAGAGTATGGTAAACCCCACGATGACGTACACGGGAACGAGCAGCGCGAAGTACCGTCGCAGCGGGATGCGAGAGACAGCGGCCACGACGAAGAACAGCAGCGCGCATGCCGCGAGCCCGGTCCATGTGCGCACGAAAAACAGCGTGATCGAGTACGCCGCAAGCAACACGATTTTCACGCGCGCATCGCACACATGGACAGGGGACGACCCGGAGATGTAGGAGCTGACGTTGATCCGCATATTGAAAAGTATGCCACAACTGCGAGCTTCCGTCGAAACATGGGAATCGGACCGCCAAAGAGGCCCGCAGCTCGGCTGCGGGCCTCGGGGTGCCGGACGCGCTCGTTGCCAAGCGCGCCCGACGGCGACGGCGAAGGCGGCGACTGCGGTTCGCCGTCGTCGTCTGCGGACGAGCGTGCTGGCTAGCGGCCTTCGCGCATGTTCTCCACGCCCTGCTTCACGTTGTCCTTGGCATCTACAGCGGCCTCTTTGACCGCCTCACCCGCTTTGCCGAGCGACTCCTTGACGGAGTCGAGGAAGCCCTCGCCCTTCTCATCCTTGCGCTGCTCGTGCTGCTGAGCGCGCATTGCCGCAGCAGGATCTCCGGTCTTCTGGGCGATGTCGTGTTCGCGCTTGGCGGCTTCGTCTTCGGCCTTGCGCTCGTTCACGCCCGCCTTCGCCTCATGGAAGGCATCCTTTACGTTGTTTTTGACATCGTGCGCCATGTCCTTCGCACCGTTCTTCATGTCGACGGATGCGTCGCCGGTCTTGTATGCTCGATCAACCATGGTCGTGCTCCTTTCGCCTGCGTATCACCACTGAAGCTTGCATTCTAGCCAAGCGGCGCGGCGCGTCGGATGCCGTGGGGTAACGGCGACCATACGGTTGCATGGAGACGGAAGTCGTGGGGGC
>JABLTR010028357.1_pt1 | contig 20952 bp, 29 predicted proteins | sample 7160071 | NCBI WGS metagenome assembly JABLTR01 (sample SAMN14651230, study PRJNA627086) | human gut metagenome | isolation source: feces | host: Homo sapiens | reverse complement strand
TGGCAATCTTAAGAGTATAGTCTTTTTCAAGCTCCCCGTTTTGTCCTACGGCTCCGCTGTCGGCTCCCCCGTGTCCTGCATATATCGCTATCTTTCTCATCTATTTCTCCTTTCACTAAAATAACTTTTATTATTTATTTACAGACGCTTCTACTTCATCAGCAGAAACAGTTCCGCTTTTAATGGCGGATTTTACATCGTCGGCCGCCTGCGCAGCTTTGGTGAAAGAGTTGTTTTTCCACCAGCTCCAAATAGATACGGCAACGGTAACGAGAGTTGATACGAAAGCGTATATCTCGTCGTCGGCAAAGGGTAAGGGATTTAACCCGCACATCACTATTATCTGATTTATCAGCGATATGCCTAACACCACTGTCCTTATTATCGTGTCTGTCTTTATGCTTGACATTGTTATTCCTCCTGTTCTGATTTATATACTACAAAGTTCACTGGTGTATCAGCACAAAGTGGCTTAGTAACAGAAATTTGGCTGTTTGATAAAATAGTGTAATCTGTTGTAGGTATTAACTTCATTCCATTTATAAATACTTGTAATATATCAAGACTACTGTTGTATTGAGAAATATTAATTGGTATATTGCTTTCATCGTCTTCCGATGTTATATACGTACTCTCATAGCAACGTACAATCACTAAATTTTGTACGGCATCTTTTACACTTTCAAACCATGCCTCATATTCCGATGTGATTTGTGCCATAAAAGTATTATAGTTCGATTGGTTTTGAGCAATTAATTCTTCATATCCTGACTGATACTGTAAATAAGCATTAGTTAAATCAAGCTGGTCAATAGCCCCCGTTACATAGCCGCACACGTTGCTATCTGGTCTTGTGTCTGTAATATTGCCTTGAGATATAATTGAAGATTTTGCAGCAACTCGGACTGTGGCGAGCGATAATTCTTCGACATAATTATCGTTTGTGCAGGCTGGCGCCACTGGATTTGACGCAGGGGTGCCTTTTTTTACAATTAATGTTGTGTTTCTAACTCCATCCGAAATGTCTTTATGTAGTACAATTCTGTCAATCCTCGACAGTGCTATATCAGATGCATCTATTTCCAGTGGCTCTATGGCATCTATTTCAATCCATTTTCCGTCACTAAAATATGCTTTGCCCGGACTTACCTGTACTGTCATGGTATTATTAGATTTTACAACAAGGCTATCTTTGTAGTTTGCTAAAACTCCATGTGTCAATATTCCAACAAAATATTTCGACATGGTTTCTGCATTGTATTTTCTGTCTCCGTTGTTAGAGTTAAAATAGCCTGTGGTAATTGCCATTAAAATTCCTCCCCTGTGCTTAAAGTTGGCAAGCACGAATAACCGTTTTCATCTTCGCACTCAACAATTTCCAAAATTTGTGCTTTTGTGTTTATACCATAGTTGCTTTCTACTTGCACAAAGTCGCCGACAAAAAAATGCGTTTTATAAATATACAACTCAGTACTTATAATTTGGCCAGAAAATGCAGTCGTTTCATTTTTGTCGCTCAAGGCTTCTTTTCCTTTTTCACATAGCTGCAAATTATATTCTTCTTCTGGAATTTCTCCGTCATTACTTAATATATTTTTAGCATCAACAAATAACTCATATCTATTTAGTCCTTTGGCAGTACCTATTGTTTGTGATTTTCTGTTTTTGCCCTCTCCTTCTCCGGCAACATATGCAACATTTTTAAGCTTACTTTTATCATATACATACTCTGTTGATATTAAATTATCATATGACGGTGAAAACATAACAAAAGGCACAGAATTTTGGCCTGTCGACCTGTCTGTACCCTTATAAATATTAAAGACTATAACATTTGTCAATTTGTCCAAAGTGATTTTAAAGCCATAATTATAAGTAGTGCATATTTCTTTAACCGCTTCTAACAAATTATCTCCCGTCATTTGCATATTAATTGTTTCAGTAAAATTATTAGAGGGTCCTAACAAAAAATTTGGAATACGGCGGCCATCTATTTCAGGGCTAAACGCGTTGTCTGTAATAAGTTTTCTTATCGCATTTTCGGCTGTCCCGCTTAATATTGTTTGGCCCCATACTATACGACGTTCTAAAAGGCTTTCAACCGACCTTCCTGTAACTGTAAGATAATTTCCGCTTTCCTCACTTGTGCTAAGCACTATCTTTTCTATGATACATATCATATCATCGTCGTTGCGTATTATTACATTATCTGCCTTAAGTATTTCAATATAATGTGATGTTGCCGGCACATATAATTCAAAATCGCCAACATCTCGAAATCTTCGTGTCCATATAATTGAGCAATAATTATCTATTATGTCGATTAGCTGATATTCGGGAGTTAAAACATATAAATCCATATTTTATACCCCCGCATAGCTATTATAAAAACTAAATCTTACTTCAAGTGAATTTGCTCCGTCGTCACATTCATACGAGAAAATGTTGTCACCCAAATCAAGTTCAAACCAAACAGAACCCATTACCAATGAATTAATTATATTGCTCTTTTTTCCGTCCCTTGTCAGTGTTACACTTTTAGCATTGCGATTTGTATTAATAGTAATCTTGTCTTTTGGGTGCATATAGTAAACAAGTGAAAACATTTCTCCAGTCGCAGTTCTATATATTGTTGGATTTGAAACATAATCATCCGCTATAAGGTCTATTATCATGCCTACTTCAACATCGCCGTAGTTAATTATATTAACTGTACTTGTTTTATTTATACGTGAAAATTCTATTCCATCTGATGGGATTGCAAAAGGGAACTCAAACAATCCCTCTGTATCAGATACATCAGCATTTGAAAGAATTTGGCTTTTCCAATATGGTTCAAGGCATGTAATACTTATAATAAGAGTTTGGCTAATTTCAAAAAGCGAGCCATCTATACTATCAACATAACCATCGATATAAACGTGCTTCATACCATTTTCATAATATAGCCGTATTTTCTTTTTAATTGGAAAATATTTATATAATGCATTTCGATTTGCCTCAACCGGCAGTAAAGGCGAAATAGTTATAATTATATTACGCGTTTCTACTCGTGCGCTGTTGTAAATGGCTCCGTCAACCATAGCTACGGCAGAACTGTTGATTGTTGCAATAGGTGGTGTGAGTCCGTCTATACTGCGGATAACATAATTTTTGTTACCTGTTAATGTTAATGATTGATTATTTTGATTTTCAACTGTTAGACTGTATATGGCTCATACCCCCTTAATGGCAGCAAAAATGCGTTTTGTGTCACGATATATATCAAGTCTGTTAAGTGGTTTAGGGCTTGTATTATACTGATTAATGACAAAACTTTTTGACCCTGCTGCTCCATTGTAACCACTACCAGTTACATTAATGCCTGATTGTAAATCTGCATTAATACTTGCAACACTTGCTCTTGCTGCAACACTTGCATTATTAGTCATTTCTCTTATTGCGGATATTACACTTTTACCCTCGTCCTCAATACCAATGGCCATACCAAGTGGTATCATTTTACCTATTTCATTTCTAAACCATCGTGATGGTGAATGTATTCCAAACAGCTTTTTTACTTGGTCTGCAAGGTCACCCCACAGCCCCTCAAATGTCGCTAATAACCCCGGCTGATTTTCCTCAGCACCTTCACCGATACCGTCAACGATACTTCCGCCTATCCCTTCAAATTCTTCTTTAGCTTTTTTAGCCTGCTCTTCGGCAGTTTTTACCATATCTTCGGTAACGCCCTCAACGCCGGAGCTATACCACTGACGCATTTGTATTGCAAAATTTGCTGTATCCTGTACTTGCTGACGCAGTATCCTTGCTTGCTCTTCTGCGGATTCATTTGCAGTATCATCAGCGGTTTTAAAGGCCTGATTTTGCCCGTTAAGCAATTCTATTGCTTTTTCGGTTTCTCCTTGAAGAATATATGTACTTGCCTGTTCATACTTACCTATATCGCTGTAGCACTCTTTTACTGCTGCTTCAGCTTCGTTGTATGCCTGAACTAAACCTTTGTTGCCTTCTGTACCATCACCGTTTAATGCAAGTTGTACTCCGGCTATGGTATCCTGAATATTTTTCAACTGCTTTTTTTCTTCGCGAGAAAGGCCCTGTGTCTTTTGCTTCTCAAGCCATACTGCTTCTGTTGCCTGCAGCTCTGCTAATTCACGTTCTTTAGCAACCATTTGTTCATAAGCTGTAGACATGGCCTGTCTTAGTGTCATCTCATTTTTAATGGCTTCTTCATACATTGGGCGGTAGCTTTCAAGCAATATTTCAGCCTTTTTCGCCTCTATCAGTCGATAGACCTCATCGCTCATTGTGCCATACTGCTCAATGATATTGCCATTCATGTTGTATTCGGTATCAAGAGCATTATTAAGCTCTTTCAGAATAAAATCAGCTCTCGCCTTATCTGCTTCTTTAACTTTGCCGTTTTGGTCAACAAGTGTTTGTAATTCTCCATACAACGCTTGTACGTTTTCCATTTGAGCCAAATCAGCGTCAGCGGCCTCTTTGCTTTCTTCTTTTAATTCTTTATAATCTTGTACTGTTTCTTGAAGTTCCGCCTGATAATTATTTTGGCTTTCTATCCATTCATCTGTATCTTCTGTTTGGTCGCTCATCGCTCCGCTTAATGTTGCTATTCCGCCAACAAGCAGACCAATTGCTGTAACCACAAGTCCTATCGGATTAGCGGTAAGAGCTGTATTCCATGCATACTGTACTCCTGTTGCAATTTTAATTCCACCTGACAATCCAGAGACAGCACTTGCAAAACCAGATACAATAGATTTTATAGCCATTGCAGCTTTTAATGCCTTAAACAAACCGACAGCAGTTGCTGTTACACCAACTAAAGTATCAAAGTTTTCCGCAACAAACCCGAGAGCTTTTGACAGCGGTGGCAAAACGGTCTTTGCTAAATTTGATAAAGCTTTGGTAAAATCTTTAATAGTGCCATTCTTTTCCAGTTCATCAAGAAAATCTATTATAATAGGGACTAAATCGTCTTTAAAAGCTGCTGCCGCCTCGGATTTGACTTGCCTACCTAAGGTTTCAAACTCCTTAGTCACACTGGACATTTGCACTTTGTCAAGTTCTTCCATAGCGCCTTTGGTTTCGGAAATTGTACCATTTGTATCAGTTAATGCTTTAACCGCATCAGCGCCAAGGTCCTCCCACATTGTTCCAAACAAATCTACGCCGGCTTGATTTTGCTTGACTTGGTCATCTAAAGAATAAAGCTTTGTTAAAACCTCATCTGTAGCCTGCTTAGCGCTTTCGCCGCCTGCCGCAAATTTTGCGCGCATCTCATCGGCATTAAGACCTAATATTTCATATGCCTCTGTCGTAGTTTTTGAAGTATCTTTAACTCTTATGCCAAATTCTTTGTAAGCATCGCCAAGCTTATCAACGGAAAATGTTCCGCTTTCAGCACCATTTATCAGCGAGTTGAAGAATTCCTCGGCTGTGTTACCCATATTTGCGTAATGTACGCTATACTCATTTATGGTGTCAAGTAAATCGCCATTTTTATTTAAGCCTTGTTGCGCGCCCTGAACTATAAGGTTATATGCTTCTTTACCGCTTACTCCAAATTGGTCCATAAGCATATTTACGGCACGCATCGTCTCGGTAAAATCAAAGCCAAACGTATCACGCAGCACAATAGCGTCTTTTGTCAGTTCTTTAATTGCACTGGGGTCTGTTTCTTTTGTCGACTGTACAACCGCAGACATCGCATCAGCAATATCTTCTATGCTCTCGCCGTAGTTTTCGGCGTACAGATCATCAATCTGGTCTTGAAACTTTCCAATTTCAACTGTCGACATGCCGGTACGGGCTTGAAGCGTAGTATACGCTTTGTCTGACTCCGTTATAAGGTCTTTAAGTGCTCCAATCGCGTTTTTTATTCCATCGGCAACTAAGCTTGACAAAGCCCCTTTAGTAACAGTGAAGCCATCACTTAAATCTGTGGTAGATTTATTAGCATCTTTAGCTGCGTCTGAATAATCGCTTAACTCTTTATCAGCATCTTCAAGTTCATCGGCATAATTTCGTATTTCTTTTTGAGTTTTTGCTACGGCAGCTTCTTGATTGAGAATTGTTATGCGTAATTTATCAGCAGCACTTCTGTTGCTATCCTGTTCCTTTTCTACATTGTTTAGTGCAGTTTGATATTTTTTAGCCTCAGCGGACGTTTCGCCAAATTGGGCGGCGGCCTCTTCATACTTTTTTCGTAAGTCGTCTGCTCGCTTACCATTTTCTTTTTCTGCTTTTTCAACAGCCTCTAATTGTTTCTGATAGCTTTCCAGCTTGCGGTTTTCCGCATCTAATACCGATTGCAGCTGTTTTAATTTAGCTGATATTCCGTCAGCCGATTTCGTCCAGTCATCCATGCCAGCAGTAGCGGCCTTAAACTCTGCGTTTGCAAGCCGAATGTTTTTATTTGCTTCTGTAATGCCTTTTTTTAACTCTGTTAGGTCGACTTTAAATTTTGTAGTAATATTTTCTTCCAAACAATCACCTGCCGATTAAAACCAATTATCACTGGCGGGAATAATTACTTTATCTCCGGTTTTTTTATCTCTTTGCACTTTGTTATTTAAACGGTTAACAAGCAGTATCACTTCGCTAAATTTTTCCCGCCTTATTACAAGCGGAGTAAGCGCGGTGAACTTCTCGCAAAGCGTGCATTGTAAATCAAAAAGCGATTCGTAAAGGGTGGGAGAATTTAAGCTCCCACCCTTTCTCAGTTTTTTGAGGAATTACTGTTTAATTCTTTCAGAGCAAAAACAAAAATATTTATGAAAAGCGGTATAAGCTCTTTTACTTTTGTTCTCCTCAACTCATCGTTTGTTACGCCCTCAAACACATCTTTAAGTAAGGGCTTTAAAATAGGTATTGCTTTAATAACAATTTTTGCTATTTCAGTTTCGCTGTTGAGCTTTTCCAAATCGATTATATTTAGCAAATCTTCAACTGTGCCAAACATAATATCAAAGGTCTCCGCCCTATATGTCTTTTCTATTGCTTTCCCGTTATAAATATTTAGTTTAAGCTCCAAGTTTCTTCCTCCTTACTCTTTGTTAGGTGTAGTAGCAGTTGCTTTGGCCGCTTTAGCTATCGACATCTGCGTTTTGGGCGTTATAGTATCTGGTGTTGTCACTTCTTCAAAAAATGTGCTTGCATCGATTTTGCCCTCTGATACGTTAACTTTTATAGCTTTCGACGGCGCAGTTTCGTATGTAACCGCGCCTTCCTCGCCCACAATAGCCTTGCCTTTTGTAAAAGCATGAGTTGTATAGATGCCCGTGTAAGTAAGTTGGGTGCCTGTACCCTCGGTTCCATCATCTTTCGTTTTTGCTATGTCATCCGGAATAGAAAAAGTCCCCTTAAACCGCCATGCATAATATTCCGATAGGTCGGTGTTCTGCGATTTATATCCAAGAGCCACATACGGCGGTGTTGCTCCTACATCCGAAAAAACCCCAGTTGAAGGGTCATATGATTTGCCGGTAATTTCTGCAAGCGTCTCTAAATCAATAAGAGAGCCAGTGATTGATATCTCATCGGCGCCCTCTGAATTAATATTTACCGCCGGCATATTGTCATAATAATGGGCTTCATTTGAAGATGTTGTCGCTTTTGAGATCTCTGCCACAGATATAAGATGCTTAACCTCACCCGTTGTGTATTCTGTAGCATCATCTTTGATTACAAGTGCATAAACAAGGTCATTTGCGCCACGCTGTTCAACAGGTGGTCTCTTTATCAAAGGCATATTTTGTCCTCCTTAATAATTTTCATAAAAATAGGCAGTAATCATCCGACCAGTATGAGAAATGACATCAGATTTAATATCTTCGCCCTTTCCCCAGACTTCAAACCCTGCCTTTTTAAGTAATTCTTTTGCTCTTAAAATTTCTGTTTCGACCAAAGTCGGATTGCTGCTATAAAAGTAAAGCCAATAACCCCATTCGCAAATAGATGCGTCATTATCAAATGCTTTTGTATCATTGGCTTGAAAATTCCAATAGGTGAAAAACGATTCCGGATATGCCTCATTATCGTTTAGACTACCTTGTAAAAAAATAGGATATCCGAGAGGCTCAATAGCAGCGATAAGCTGTTTAATCATTTCATCACCTTTCTTAAATAATTTCTGAAAATGTCACCTTGAATTTCTGATATTTCTTTTCGGGTTTTGTTTCCGAAAATAGCATTGTATAGCTTTTTATCTGGCGACATTCTTGGTGTACCATACATAAGAAAAATGGACGGCAAGCCGCCGTCCGAAATGTCAAATCCGACACCCATTTCAGCAATGCTTCCTGTCCATTCGACCTTATCTTGATAATGTAAAGACCGTTCTGTTTGCCCCGTGCGATTGTGTACTGCCATAGCGCTTTCAAGATTTTTATGCACATAATGCTTACTTTCTATAAGCGCCGTTTCGGCTGTATCATTTGAGTCTTTGCCAAGCTTTTCAAGCTTATTTAAAATTTCGGCAAATCCATCAAAATTAAGAGATAGTTTGTTTTTAGGCATAGCCCTTTACCCGTTTAACTTTAAATTTTAAAAATTGATTGCGCAGGTTAATGTTTTCTGGTTCGCCGATAATGTCATATTTTGCATCTGTGGCTAAAACTTTTATGCGACAATTAGATTTTATTTCTGGCATATACCATGTTGTAATATTTGCAGTATCTTCTACAGAATAAACCCCATTTACGGTTGTTTCAGTCCCGCCGTATGTTTGAAAGCTTCCATTAAATGAGATACCGGCGTTTTCATCATATTTTTTCGTTTTTACGCCATTGACGGTTTCATAAATTGGGGTCAGCAAAAGCATAGCAACATTAAACGGCGCAGTTGGCTTAAACTCAGCTATTCTCAGCACGCCCTTTCAGACAAACTTGAGCCGCTCTTTGAAAAAAATACGGAGAGAGCGTTGCACCGCCCGCTCCGTAATTCCACAAATCGGCTACTCCGCGACTTATTAAGCCTGTACTCTCGTTAGATTCCAAAAAATCAATACTTGCTCCGCCCGCTTCAAGGAACTGTTTAACTTCATCTATGTAATTTTGTAAGGTGGCATCTTGATAATTGCCTGTAATACCAAGACTGTCTTTTACCTGCTCTAATTGTGTCATGTTAATCAGCTCCTCTTTTTGCTTTTATCAAGAGACAATTCCTCTGCTTTTGAGTTGTACAATAATCTCATTAACCTTTGCGGCTATTGTCGCTGCATCTGCGCTTTCGGGGGTAGCAATTGGTTCAACGGTCGTTATTGTTCCAATCATTCCGTCTCCTATGGCCGCCACGCCATTTTCCAGATTGTTTAATTTATCTTTTGTGATAACATCGCCTGTGTTCCACGTAGTAGGTGTATATGCCATTATTTAACCGCCTTCCTTGTTGATTTTTTAGCAGTAATATCCTGCAATACGGCTTCATCAACTTTCGCCGTGTCAACCATTGGGTTTATCCCCCCGCTTTTTTTTTAAGAGTTACGAGGGATGACTTGTCTACTACCTTGCCGTCTATGCTCATAACAGCCTTTGTACGCATATCTTCTGTATCCCAGTCTTGTTTACGCTGCACACCCATATCATATATTGTATTAAGTACATAATCCTTAAAATTGAAAAGGAATGCAAAAATATTGCCGTCTGCAAAATCCTTAACGTGCTTAGTTATAATGACATCTCGACCAAGTAAAGTACGTTCAGGTTTGCCAGCAAGCCCATAATTTATTCTTGCAACCGGCTGACCGTTGGCGTCTGTCAAGCCTATGAAACTCATAAACGTCTTTTTATTCATGCACCATTTTACATCTGCCTCATACTCTTCCGGCACAGCAGCTTCAGCATCTGTTAATGTGTTATATGCTAAATTTTCAACCTCAAGCGCCTGACCAGCTTCTGGTGTTTCAGCAAGAATGCCTTTAGGCTGAGATACTCCAGTGCCGTTAACTATAAGGTCATCTATCTTTTTAATCATTGCACTGGAAACCTGCTCAACAAACTTGGTTTCAAACGCGTCAATAGACATTGTAGCAACTTCCATTGACATGGAAATTTCGCAGCGCAGCTTATAGTATGTAAATGTAATAGACGTAGTCGTTGCCTTGATAGGGGTTGAGCCTTCGCCCTCGCCAACAATAGATGCAGTTACATTAAAATTAGCAACTGGTATCTGTACTCCCGATGCGTAAGAGGTCTTAGTGACTTCTCCGTATATTTTTCCGACTTCTTCAAGTTTTGAAATTATACGGTTAACAATTACTGTTGGGATTGTTCCTGAGACATCAGTTGTAAGAGTGTTGTCACGAATCTCTTCTGGTATTGGCTTTCCGGTCATTACATAGTCTTTGAATGCGGAACGATACTCCATAGAATTTATTCCTGTATCTGCATTTCTTACATCGCCTGATACCATTTTGGCGCTTGTTATTGTCTGCATTGGCTTAAATTCGCGGGCGTTGTTTTCGCCGATTTCATCCGCGCTCCTGTCGGCTTCTTCGCTCTCTATATTTGCCAACTGGTCTTTTGCTTCCTGTAGTTCAGCAAGTATTGTATCAAGCGTTGCACCAAGAGCGCGCACCTCATCGGCAGTTGTTGCATCTTTTATCTGTGTACGCAATTCTTCTGCTTTTTCATTTTTTGCTTTAATGATTTTCTTCAAATAATCTTTCACTGTTTTACCTCGCTTTAAATAAAATTTCTGCCTTTAATTTTTCAAGCTCTAAAACGGTATCCACCGCTTTTGCACAATTTTGACGTTCACTTTCCAGCGTTCGCCGCGCATTATCCAATGCGCTTTTATCTCGTGCATTTATTTCAGTCGCTTCATAAGCGGGAAAGGTCACCGCACTTACTTCGACGACAGTGCTAATAGATTTAATATGACGTGTGGGATAATCGCTTTCTAAATTTTCCCATTCGTCGGCATCAACACCAAACATAAACGACATACCGGTTATATCCCCACGTTGTACAGCGCTGTACAATGCTCTTGCGTCTGTATTGTTTTCCACATCAAGATCGACACGAATTGCCATGCCGTCATTATCAACCGTCAATTGCATCGTAGAATTTTCGTTATTTCTCCTTGAACGAGCAAGAGGAATTTTGTTAGTATCATGGTTAACCAAGAAGCGCACATCCTTTAAATCAGCGTTTTTAAGTGCGCCTCTGTCTATTATTTCTGCAAAATATCCTAAATCTGTTTTGCTCTCATACACTATTGGACGACCAGTGATAACAGAACCATGTTTTTCATCCTGTCCAGCTCTTATTTCAAAAGTGTAATTTCGTCTAAACAATTCACTCATTTAATTCATCTCCATTTATTGCTTCGTTGCTTTCTGCGGATCGTTCACCTACTTGATATGTGGCGGCGTTTTGTACATCGACATAATTAAGCGACTGCATACGCACACCGTCTAACTCAGCAAGCGGCTTTAGGCCAAATGCGATACGCTTTTCATTTTCATAAAGCGCACCCGAATCGCCAAGCAGACGTATCATCTCAAGCTTCTGAGCAGTATCCATAAATATAAGTTCGTGAGGATAAAAAATAATCTTGTTACCAAAACCGCGTTCGCGGCTGGTAAACAAGATTTTCGTAAATTCCTGTGAAATTGATATTATAAGCGGCTCAAGAGTTTTTTGATAAAAAGCCTCATACTGCGCTTTTGTATAATCTCCTGTTAAAATAGGAAGTGACACGCCAAATTGCCTTAAAATTTTCTCGTCTATAAACTTTAGTGTCGCATCATCTACAAGAGCTATTTGGCGATTAATAGGAATAAACTCACCATTAATGTCCAAGCCTAAAAAGCCGCTTTCGTTAGCACGAAGCTTTTTTTCGAGGTCTGAAATGTTTTTTTCCATTACTCCGTCGTCAAGCAAAGTATTATATTTGATAACACCATTTATTGCAAACGAGCTTTTTAATGCTTTGCCAGTGCCCTCAAGTAATGTATTGTTAAGCTGCAATATTTTTAGCAAAGCATCGTTGTCAGGTTGACCTGCAGAATTTCCACCCATAAGCTCATTAACGCTAAACCGATACTTCAGGTGAATTACATCGGACCTCTTTAATGTTGTTGTATAGCCGTTTGAAAATGTAAATTTAATATATAGCTCTTCACTTGTGTCTTGCAAAAAATCAACCTGTACTGGCTGTATTGGCCAAAGTCCAGTATATTTCTTTATTTTTTCTCCGTGGATACCTTTTGTTGTCTCATATGTAGGTATGACAAATGAATTATAATTTAAAAATAATTGCCAAAATATCTTCTCTATTAAATCACTTTGCGTCATTATAGGATTTGGATTATCTAATATTTTCTGCACTTCACTATCAATAGGAATTTCATTCGCTCCATTTTTTCTCACATGCTGTGGCGTTAATTTTTTTAATTCCATTACAATACATAGTACAGCCTGTTGTACAACATCAGAAGCATAGATATCCTGCCCAAATTGGGAAAAAACAGGTGTGGTGCCATCAAGCATTTTTGCATATGTCTGATTTTCTTTTTTCTTATGGCCTTTAAAAAAATCCGTAATCCAGCCCAATCTATCACCTCAAATTTTTAGCAAACTCACTGCGATATCGTCTGTAAACTTCGTATAGAATTATTAGTGATATCGCACCATCTATACGACGTGAGCGCTGATTATTCACTTTAACGCACATACAGTTCCCTAAATTATCCATCTCCATTGCAGCATTTCCCAAGCACCACATATCTATTTCATTGTTGTTATAATTTATCAAACGGTCTTTTAAATCTGCTTCGACAAGTTTCATTGGGTTTGACATTACAAAACGGTTTTGATAAATCATTTCATGGTAAAAGCCATATGCGTCCATTCTTTTAAGGAATTCTTTTGCATATCTTTGGTCATATCCACACATATATGTTCGTAAGTCATACTTTTTATATAGCTCATAAAACCAATCGGCTACTTTTGATAGCTCAATTTCATTGCCCTCATGAATTGTCAGCAATCCTTGCTTTGCCCACTCTGAATATTTGGCACCTGCTTCTTTATCGTCTGAATTATTAAGCTTACTTTCAGGTATCCAGTAATGCTGATAAATGTACTTGGTTTTATCATTAGGCTTCATAAGTAGTATTTTTGCACTTGTAAGGTCTGTAGTTTCAGAAAGGTCAACTGCTCCGAGGCAAAGGCTTCCACGAAAATCTTCTATGCTAAATTTAGCATCATATTTATAGTCCTCTTCCATTAACCAAGCCTGCGCATTGTTTTGCTTTATATTAAAATCCTTGCATAACGTGTGCATACGCGCAGATTTTTGTATTTTGGCCGTTGCTATTTCTCGCCGCAAGAAACTCCATTTTTTTATAACACCGAGCGACGGATTTGATTTATACCAGCTGCTTTCATCTTGCCATATTTCTTGCTCACTATCCTGTGTATAAAGCCAAGGCAAAAAGGCATCATCATCTATTTCATCATTTAAAACACTACGTGCGTAAATTAATTTCTCATCTAAATAACCGTCATTTATAAATCCCTCGGTCGTAAGATTTATAAACAGCGGCTCATCTTTAGCAGACATTGATTTCCAGCATGCAGCAGCTATTTCATCATTGCGGGCATCATGACTTTCATCCATAAAAACTTTATCAATGTTTCGGCCATCCTTGTTTTGTGTCTTGCTTGACATTTTAAATATTTTAGTATCATTACTAAGATTAGTTATCTGGCTTAAGTTTTTCTTTGTCCAACGACTTTTGGGGTCTATGCGCTTGCGCATTCCATCTATTTCATTCCAAATAAGTCCGGCCTGTCTATCGTCATTGGATGCGCAGACAATATCCATGCCGCCGTCGCCAATACGCAAGTCTGTGTGTCCATCTGCAGACATTAATGTCGATTTTCCGTTTTTTCTTGCAACAAGTAGCAAAACATCCTGAAATCGCCTTATCCATTTATTTAACTCATTGCTATATTTTTTAAAAGAATAAATTGTTTCGATAAAAGCTTTTTGCCAAAGCATTAACTGTACCGGCTGCATATAAAATGGCTTTTTGCCTTGCAGGCAGAGGCATTCCATAAATGCAATTCTTTTACGCGCTTCTGTAACATCATATTTATACTGATTACTATTTAAGTCGTTTATAAGTTTAAATAATTCAGTTTTAATTTCTCTGCCAGCAATAATTTTTCCGCTTTTAATGGCATTATAATACTGCACCAAGTACAGTTCATCGGATTTCATAGGACAAACTCTCCATGAACTCTGCAACAGGGTCACGCTCGGCGCTTTCAATTTTGCTTAATACAGATAGCAACACTTTTGCAATATTTGTATATGATTGTGATAACTCTTTGTATTGCTTTTGTGCCGGCGTACTTTCTTGTTTTGCAGTGTTTTTGGGATGTATTCTAATAAACGGCAGTTTTTGAAGTTCCTTGAGCTTTTCTTCTTGAAAAACAAATTCATCTATTAAATTTATAATAAGAATGCGCTGATTTTCATCAACGCATTCAAATATTTTAAGCAGCTCCTGTTTCCTTGTCATACACAGATTACATAACCCTCAAAAGCTTCTAAATTTGCAATGTCCACATTTGTACCGTTAACTGCCAAATATGCCACAACCTGCTCATACACAGTGCCGTTTTTCCTAAAAACTGCAAGTGGAGATTTACCACCCGCTTCTAATGACAGTTTTTTGTAAGTTTGCGTGCCAAGCGTTGCATCATCAACCCAGTCGTCGCTTGCAGTAAAATTTAATTTTGTAAACGAGCCGGGTAAATTTACATTCATGGAACCGTCGTTACCAATTACTACATTACCGCCGTTCTTAACACCGCCAAGTGTGTCACCTGCTATCGGCAAAGAATAGTTTTGCAGGCCAGCAAGCTTTTGCTTTTCTGATGTGGTGTAGTCTTCAGTCGATAACTGTTTTCCCTCTACCTTGTCTACTTTATTATTTAGCTCGTTTTCGACTGATGTAAATTTTGTTGTAACATCATCACCCAATTTAGCCAATGTAACCGCTTTATCAGCCAAATTAAATGATATTTTATTGTTAGAAGTTACGGTAATTGTACCTGATGTCGTTGTTTCACCAGTATAAACATCAATAAATGCAGATAGGCTAACTCGTTGCTCTGTGCCATCTTCATTAATTAAAACTATTTCTTCCGTTTCTTCATCAAGATAAAAGTTAACAACGACCTTTTCAAGCAATGTATCGACTTCACTGGTCGAGCCATCATACTTAGTTAAAGTAATAATTCCTGTTTTATCATCTATTACAAAGCCTTTAATTACAGATGCCAGCTGCGTTTTGGTCTGATATTCACTGTCATTGGTTAGGTCGCTAACATTGACTGGTATATCACTTGTATTAGCTTTTTCGGTATCTAATTCTGAAAAATTATTGTTAATAGCCTCAATGTTTTGGATTACAAATCCACCGAGTTTAATACTCTCCATAAAAGCACCTCTTAAATTTCTGATATTATTAAATTTCCGTCAAACGGTTCATCTGACCATAAAAGGAAGTCTCCATTAATTAGTATCTTGAATTGGTACCATATGTTTCCCTCAGTGCCATTTTCTGTCCGAGTGACTTTATTAATTAAATACCGCTCACCAAGATTATGTATGGTGTGCGGTATAGTAAGCTTATATCTTTTTATTTCAACCTCAAAATTATCCTTTGTAAAATTTATTTGGAATATTTTTTTATTGCTGGACCTTATTACGCGCACATCGAATATTGCCTGCATTTTTTGCGCTGATATATTTGCTCTGATTTTGGACTGCGCAAGTTTACCTTGTAATGTTTGTGGCATCTACATCACCCGCATTCTCTAATACTTTAAGCAGTCCGTCATCTCTATTGATAATTGTATATGCATCACCGTTAGAATACACTATTCCAAATTCAAAGGCATACACATCCGGCATCAAAGACAATTGTTTGATTTTAAAATGCTTATCTGCCTGTCGTATATTCACAAGGTTTTTATTAGTCGCATCACGATTGCTAACTAAAAAGAACAATTTATCGCCGTCCTGCAGCTCATATTCTTCTCCGTCTCTATTTATGATGACGGCATCAAATTCAAACGTACGTCCCGTGACACCCTGCAGCACAACGTTTGCCATCTTTTCACTCCTTGTCTTATGTTTATGTATCTCATTGCAAAAAAACAAACTTTGCCAAATTTAAATCTTAAAAACTTTGTTTTTAGGGTTCGTGCAAAAATGCAGTTCACCTTCCAGTCCTAAAACAAAATAAAATTTATTATAATGTGGGGGGACTATGGCTGAAATATTTCAAAATAATCCTCTATGTACTTTATCCAGTCTTTATTGTGTGCTCTACTAATACATGTTTCTTTGCTTTCTTCTATATAAATTAGTTCTGCACCCAATCTATCGGCAGCCCGCTCTCTATCTATTCGTAATGGATAACCACCTATTACCCATGCGTTATCCCATTTGCCTATGCGCATCCGAACTATATCCAACAGACAATCTCTTACGCCAAAGACACACTGTTTAAGCTTTGCTGGCTTATCATATCTTTTATTAACACTTATCATCTGCCATATGTTATCTATATCTATAACTATATCGCTATGACCGGCGTTGTTATGTACAAACGTCGTCTTCCCAGCGCATGGAGCCCCATATACAATATAAGCTTTGCGTACTGCGTACCCATATCGATTATGTATCTCGTTGTGGCATTTAAAATGTATAAGCTTAATATTATCAGGATTAAGAGATATGTTGCAATCATTAACATTTGTCGGCGTAAGCTCTATAACATGATGACCTATGCAATCATATGATTTAATAATAGGTCTTCCACAATGTTCGCAATACAATTGACCATTATTACTTATTCGCTTAAGTTTAAGATAAGCTAAAAGTTCAAGCCACTCCTTACTTTTATAAAACGATTGTATTGTCCACATTATGCTCTGCGGCATAATCCGTATATTTTGTTCACAGTAAATGTGTTGTAGGTTGTTTGCGCCGGATTACCGAGCCGCGTTGTGACTTTTGCATTGCGATTATCACCGAGTATCGTCCCACCGCTGCTTACTGCCGCACCAAACATGTATGTATCATATGCTTCCGCAGTAAATTCACTAAGAGAGCCAAAAACAGCCGTTTGGTTGTCAAACATCGGAACTAATATGTTTCTGCCTACGTCCACCTCAAAAACCAAAAACCTAAAATTATATGCCGATTCTGTTAAATATACTCCTGAAGAATCATTAAGTCCCGTGGCGAGCAATGTTGCATCGTTGTCGGCACTTCCGATTGCTCCAATTGCTCCAAAATACAATGTTGTCTCATTTAAAAAACATGTAACTACAGAGCCAGATATAAAACTGTTATTACCAAGTTCGCCGCCATTTTGTAATTTAGCCGTTACCGGAGTATTATTGACCGTAAAAGTATCTCCAGCTATGTAATCTGCTGTTGCTATAAATTTGATATTGCCCCCAAAATTACCTACCAATGCGTGTGCTGTTCCGCTTTTTGTGTGCGTATAAGTATAAAAGGGTTCTATTGGTACAACACACTTATTATCAAGAACTCCTAATACTGTGTTGTTTGTCATAATTTTCACCTCATAATTACCAGTTGTTTTCTTCTGCTATTTTCTCTTTTAAATCAAGCTCCCGTTTTTTTAAATCTATAGTAATAGGGTCATTTGTATAGCCTTTGCTCTTTCCCCAATGTTTAAGTAAATATATTGCCGCGGTTGTATCAGGCAAAGCTATTTTTTTGGTACGCTCTATCCTTATTATATCCCCGCTGTTTTCAATCGTTTTTTCCTCAATATAGTCAAACCCAATAGCTTTTTTATAAAGGGCATTTTCTATAGATTCAACGGCTTCTTCACGGCCCTCTTTTAAAATTTCCGACAGTTCCGTTTTTTCAGCTTTATATTTATTAAATGTAGAGTAAGCAACATTTAATGATTTAGCCATAGACCGCTCTGTTACACCGTTTTTTGCCCATTCGGCAATTTCATTTATCCTCGGCTTAATTTTTGTATCATATACATTTTTTCTCCCAATTTTTCCCATTAAACCACTGTCTTTACTGATTTATTCATTGTTTGCTTTTCCATTCCTCCAGGCTTTTTATGCGTCCGTCGTGTTTCAATGATGTTTCTTTGAGTGCATCAATTTCCTCGCCATGCTTTGTTATACGTTGGTCTCTTATTCTATCTTTTTCTTGCATGTTTTCAATCGCCATTGTGAGTTTCATTATATTAAGATTAAGGTCATTTAAAGGTTTTTGTTCAGCTTTAAAATTTCGCTTAATGCTTATATATACGCCGACAACAGATATTAAACATGCAACAACTATTCCCAGTATTGCATAGTACTCTATTTTAACCACCTCCTAATTTTATTTTAAAACAAATATAAAAATATTTGTTATATTTTCTTGACAAATACTTTTATATTTGTTATAATATAATTGTCAACAGGAGGAATGCCAATGAAAAGCTATTCTTCAAGGGAAGTAATCAAAATGCTAAAAGAAGATGGGTGGTATGAAGTAAATGTCGTTGGCAGTCATCATCAATTTAAACACCCAACGAAAAAGGGCAGGACTACGGTAAAACATCCAGATAAAGACATTCCGCCGAAAACACTAAAAAGCATTGAAAAACAGTCGGGTTTAGAATTTAAATGACCCGACTGAACTTTCCGTAATTATAAAGGAGGTCACTATTGTGAAAAAACCAGAAAGATATTTTTATCCAGCTGTTTTTACTTTTGAGCAGGGAAAAGAAATAGCAGTTGAATTTCCCGACTTAAACGTAGCAACAAGCGGGGAAAATGAGGATGATGCATTTTTGTCTGCAAGGGAATTGCTTGGTTGTGTATTATATGGTCTGGAAGAGGATGGGGAAGAAGTTCCATCGCCAACATCACTATCGAAAATAAAAACTAAAGATAACGAGCGTGTGGTACTAATTGACGTTTATATGCCCTCTATCCGTCAAGCAAAAATTAATAGCTCTGTTAATCGTACAGTCACTTTGCCTGCTTGGCTTAATGCAGTAGCGCTTGAGCATAACATTAATTTTTCTCAGGTGTTGCAAGACGGATTAAAAAAGCAGCTTAATATTTCTGACCATCGTTAATGCTTACCACTTGCGCTCAACGCCGTACAGCATTTCCTGTAACGAATCAACGAGGTTATCACGTTGAGCGATAAGAGAATGCAGTCTCTGCGATTCTTTGTTATACTTGGACTGTATGCCATTTATTTCCTTATTTAACTCATCAATACGCTTGTTAAACTCGCCAATCTGCCGGCGATAATCGTCAATCATGTCTTGCATAATATTTCTCCAAAACAGAAAAGAGCCGGATTACTCCAGCTCTTTTTTCTTTATTCTCCTATTATAATTATATCTCATTTTTATAGTGGCTTTCTATGGCTTTTTGTGGCCTATTTAGTTTATATTTATTTTTGTTAATGCCTTTCCATGTAGCCTCAATATCCAACGAGAGTTATAATTCATTTTAACAGCGATTTCTTCCCAGCTTAAGCCTTTTATGTACCTATACATAAGAAGTGTTTCAAGGGTTGGGTCGTTGAGGGAGTTTATTGCCTTGTATACCTTGCTCGTCATATCCGAGAGTTTATCTATTTCACTTTGTAGTTCCTCTTTTATCTGGATAATTCTTGCAACGCTGCTGCTTATCTTATCAGATGTTCCGCTGCCTTTTGGCATGCCTGTATTTACCGATGTTATTTTAGTTGCGCGTGTTTCCCAAAGATATAGTTCTTCGATAAGGAGGCTTATTTTTTTATTGCATTTGGAATATTTAAGTAAAAAGGCCTTTTTCTCTTGATTAGTCATAATAATCTCCCTGTTATAATAAGTTACAGTACTTTGCCGCCGTGCCTGTAGGGACGTGTTTTGTTGTATTCCATTTTTCTTTTTATGATATTGTCTATGTCTATGTTTTCCTTGCCGCACCAGTCGAGTATGCGTATGATGCAGTCGGCCATTTCTACAGCTATGCCCTCTGGTTTGCGCCCGTCAAAGTCGTTCGGATTAGTAATCCTTTCGTCACTTTCAAAATCGTCAACATATTCAAACGGACGGTGTGACCTATATTCCTCTAATGCCTCCGACAGCTCACTGTGACAAAGAGCAATAATCTCACCGAAGCTGCGCTCCTCATCCCACCAGCCGTGCTCAACGGCATTTTCGTGTATTTCTTTTGACATACTATTTAAGCTCATTTTGTTTTCCTCCTTTGATTGCTAAGCTTATCCGCTTGCCGAGCGGGCACTTATGTGCCATGAGACACATATTTCCACTGCGGTATCGGCAACTTTTGGCTAAGCATATGTATTTAAACTTTTTCTGTTTCATAGTCCATTCTCGCTCCGCAGTTAGGACAAAACGGCGTAATATAGTCCATAGGATATTCGCAGTTGGAACATTCATAATCACTTGTCGTTTTGTTCCATTTTCCATGCTTCACCTCTGTAACGTTTGCGGCGGGAATACTGTCAATGCAGCATAACGCATCATCTCTGCTTAATAATTCTGGGTGATTAATTAATACAGCCCATGAAAGAATTTCTTTTTTTACGTTATCTCGCTTAATATAGTCCATTCTCATTATCCTTTCGCTTTCCAAAACTACAAAAGTCATTCTCTGCTGTTGTTTTATCAATATCACTGTCGGGATCTAAATTAATTTCACAAAATCCACAATTGCCGTTTGTCAAGAGTAAATGCTAAAAAAGTCTAAAAAATTTTTCAGCGGGCCAGAATGAGGGCCAGCTCCTCCCGGAAAAGCTGCTCGGAGCACAGAAAACCGAACATTTTGCGGGGGTAGCTGTTGAGCCATGCCTCGGCGGCCTTTACCTCTTGGGGCGAGAGGGTGG
>JABLTR010074984.1_pt1 | contig 20953 bp, 14 predicted proteins | sample 7160071 | NCBI WGS metagenome assembly JABLTR01 (sample SAMN14651230, study PRJNA627086) | human gut metagenome | isolation source: feces | host: Homo sapiens | reverse complement strand
TATCTGCTTGCAGATTCCGAGATAGAAGAAATTACAGTGCCGGATACAATAAAAAATTTAGGAACAGGGGCATTTTTCCTGTGTACTGCATTAAAGAAAGCAAAACTTCCGTCAGCGATAACAGAGATTCCAGATAACACATTCTATACGTGCAGAAGTTTGGAGAGCATAGCGATTCCGAGCGCAGTAAAAAAGATAGGAGATTATGCGTTTTATGAATGTAACAATTTAAAAAAGATAACAATTCCAAACACAGTAAAGGAAATAGGCTACTATACATTTCGGGAATGCCCGAATCTTACAATTTACGGCTACACCGGCTCTTACGCAGAAACCTACGCTTCCGAACAAAACATCCCCTTCGTATCCATAGGCGTGGCTGTCAACGTAGAAGAATACGACTATTCATCTAAACTGGATCAGTGGCTTCTGGATCAGGGAACCAGTAATGCAATGAATTATCTGGTAAAGGATATGAATTTCACCAATTCAGCAGCAGTAGCCACATTTGATAGTGATTTTGGCTCCAGAGTAACAGAAGCTTGGTCAAATATGCTGTTTCGTGGAGCAAGTGGATGGAAGGAAATATTTACAAGAGCCACATCCAGAGAACAGGCACGAGATATATTGATAGCATTGTTGGAAGAGCAGAGCGAACAGATAGAATTATTGACTAAGGCGGAAACTGCAAAAAAATATGCCAGTATTTTTGTTTCCACATTTAAACAGGCAAACTGGGCTTATGCGATAGATTATGGCTTAAGTAACGATGAAGTTCAGTATCTGGCAAAACTCTGCACAGAAGATAAGATTGCAGACTTTTTTGTAAAGGGAAAATACGAAACAATATCCGCATATCTTCAGGTAGGAGAAAAAATCCCAGAAAACTCCAAAGTCATAAAATGTATAGAGACTTACAGCAAGTCAACAAAACTTCTCAATGCATGCTCATCCGTTCTTGACTGGGCTGGAGCTCTGGTAAAATTCGAGAAGATGACAGCTGGAACTTTAAAAGCATTATATAATATAGACAGCCTGTGGAAAGCAGATGAAATGTATGCGGAAATGCTTGGATATATCAGAGATAATTGTCCATATGTACCTGTAAGCCAGGCAGCAGCAGATTTATATAATGTAATACAGGGTGGATATGTAAGTGCATTATCCTATGCTGCAACATCGATTAATAACACAGTCAGTGATACAGTTATTGAAGCCGCGATTTCATCATTGATCAAAAAACTTCCATATGGAGCCCTTATCAATACTACCTATCATTTTTCTGTTGGAGTTGCCAATATTTTGTTCAACACTGCAGATACTCAGAAACAGCGGGACAATATGCGCTGCATAGCCTATATTGGAAGCTATATCAGCAAATGGATGGTAAACTGCAGGCTGCAGTATCTGACAGGAAATACAGAAGATAAACAGGAAAATGCCCGTAAAACTGTTTATGCATATTATATGCTTCTGAAAACCAGAATGGCAGGAGAACAAAGTCTTCAGTCTATGATGAAATCTGGAAAAATGGCATGGAAACGTGCTTATGCGGTTTCAAAGGAGATTTCAGAAACATTGAAATCCAACGAAAAATGGCTGGAGGCATCAGGTGTTTTATCAGAAATTTCCACCTCTGTAGTGGCATGTCCGGTAAATGTTGAGGTTCGAAATTCAGCCGGAAAGCTGATACTGACAATATATGATGGTAAAGAAACGGAAGGCTACATAGGAGATATATATTACAGTGCATTTTACAATCCGATTTCAAAAGACTATACAAAGATAGTAAGACTTCCGGTAAATGGAGGATACTCCCTGAAATGCACAGGAACAGATCTGGGAGTTGTTGATTATTATCAGACGACAATTTCTGATGATGGCGGCACCACACAGCAGGAAGTAAATAATATTCCGGTTCAGAAAAACAGCCAGGTAATTATTTCAGAAAATAAAGAAAAACAACCTGTATGCACGTTAAAAGAAGGTAATAAAGAAATAAAGAAGTATATTGCCAAGACATCAACATCATCGAATACCTATATTCCAGTTATCGGTATTAAGGTTACTCAAAGTAAAATGAGTCTAAAGGTTGGTGATAAGCAGAGAATCAATACAACAATTTCACCGGATAATGCATCAACTCAAGGAATCCAGTGGACATCATCAGCAGATGGAATAGTAAGCGTAAATTCAGATGGAGTAATAACTGCGAATAAAAAAGGTACTGCAGTGATAACAGCGAAAGCAGTAAACGATAATGTCTCTACAAAGATCCAGGTAACAGTAGCAGAAAAAACAACTGTTTATTCAGGTAAATTCACAGTTAAACTTTCAGGAACAAAATACGCTTATAACAGAAAGACGCAGAAGCCGAAAGTCAAAGTAACTTACAAAGGCAAGGTTCTTTCATCCAAATACTACACAGTAGTCTACAAAAATAACAAAAACATCGGAACTGCAACAGTCACTGTAAAAGGAAAAGGAAATTACAAGAAGTGCTCCGGAAAAGCAACCTTCAAAATTGTGTTGAAGAAAAGTACTCTGTCCAGTCTGAAAGCAGGTAAAAAATCAGCAACAGTCAGCTGGAAAACAATAACAGGAAGTACCGGCTATCAGATCCAGTACAGCACAAATAAGAACTTTTCCAAGAGCAAAATTATAAAAGTAACAGGATCAGGAAAGAAATCAGCAATACTCAAGAAATTGACATCAAAGAAAACCTACTACGTGAGAGTAAGGGCCTACAAAACAGTAAACAAAAAATCTGTGTACGGAGCATGGTCCGGCAGTAAGAAAACAGTTGTAAAATAAAAACTAAATGAAAAACTAAATGAAAAACAGGCTGTCAGGAATTAGTGACATACATACGTCAACAGATCCAGATAGCCTGTTTCTATTATTTCTTACTAAGAAGATCAATCTTACTTTGTATAAACTTTTCTGTTTCTTCCGGAGAGAAAAAGCAGGAATCTTTTTTTGCTTCCAGACTTTCCATATAATCAATAAAGAGCATCAGGAAACCAGGTTCATTGATAATAAAATAGAGTGTTTCTCCAGCTGCATTTTCAAAAGTGAGAAATCCCAGCTGATCATTAATACATAAATGCAGATTAACAGGAAACTGATCCAGAGGTGCCTTCAGCATATGGTAAACTTCATTGCGGCAATAGGGCAGAAATGCTTCAAGCATCTGAATTCTTTCTTCAGGAAGAAAAGGTCTGGCAAAACCATCAGGAATTTCCCTGAGACATCCAGTTTCTATGAAACGATCAATTCCGTTTTTAGTAAAAAACACAAGCGTTGGCTGATCAATAATAATTCTGGAAATACTGGCAAAATAATCTTTAATCACTTTGAAAAACTGATCTCTATCAGACAATTCCGGGAGTAATGCGTGATTTACGATTTCATCTGAAATAAATGGAGTGAAACATGCCTCAGGCTGAAGCAGATAATTTTTTTCAGCATTCTGAGTCGATAAAGTAACGTCAAAAAGTGTATCAAGTTTTTCTGCGGACAATTTAAGTACATGAAAAAGCGGTAAACAATTTGCCATTGTGTTCTGAAAAAATTCGTGGAGCTGGGAAACTACGCCAGGCTCTTTGTAAAAAATACCACTCTGAAAATCAGAAGAAACAGCAAGTGCATATTCCGAGGTTAATATCAGGCAGGGAAACAGATTCATATTGTGAAAATGTGACTGTACATTATCATAAAAATAATAAGCCTGATAATTCAGATTCTGAATATACATAGGAAAGATCATTTTCAGATATTCCATATGAACCGATTTATAATCTGATGTAAGAATATCCGTGTTGTTCAGACAGAAAATATGGTTGATTTTTACGGTATCCGGGATATTCATATTTTCCAGCAGATTAAAAATAAAAGGATATTCCGGTTGGAGTAGGAGAGATATCTCGCCATTTTCCCTGTTGATCTCATATGAAAAAATTTTTCCCAGGATCCGATTGATATCGAACTGGTTCTGTAAACTGAGACAAGGAGAAGCGGTATCAAAAGCAGTTGATCCAAGGGAAAGGCCATTTATGCCTGGGTTGCCAGACGGTCTTAAAGTAAAGCTGTTCGGAAATTGCATAAGAAAATCCCGAATACTTTTTCTGCGGTAATATGTATCTGTGCCGACAAGTGTAATTTCGTAAGCTTCCATTAAACACTGATGTTCCTGCGGAGTCAGATGCAAAAACTCAGAAAATTTCTCTACCAGTTCAGGGGAGGAAGGATTACGTTCACCTTTCCTGATTTTGTATATAGTGGAACGGTCAAGATTACAGTACTTGGCCAGGGAGTAAACAGATATATTTTTACTAAGGATAAATTTTGAAAATAAGTTCGAAAATTCTGTCATGTCGTGGGGAACTCCATTCTGTAAAAGTCTCTTAAAGAACATTATAAATCTCAAAAAGAGTATTTTCAATATTCAAATGTTGAACTATAAGCGGAAAAAGAGAGCTTTGCGGAAGATAATTTAAAAAATACAGCTACAAGACATGCCACATATTGAAAATAATATAATACAGTCATAAAATTACAGATAAATATAAACAGGAGGATCAGGAGAATGAATAAGAAATTAGTATCAATTCTTTTAGCAGCGATGCTGAGTGCAGAGCCTTGCAGTATGGTATATGCAGAGGATTTTGCAGAAAATTTTGCAGAAAATATTTCAGTTGAAAATGATGTTGAAGTGACTGAAGAAGCGGAACAGGAACCAGAGGAAACACAGCCGGAATCGGACATTGCAGATAACGAGGACAGTGAAGAAATCACTGACATCGAAGAACCGGAGACAAAGAAAGAAGAGATATTCTTTGATTCTGGGGAAGATGCGATTAAGGCGGAGGAGTCTGGGACAGCAAGCATTGGATATAGTAAAAATGCGAGTGTTGATGATGTCAGCATTATTTCTGAACCGAAAAAAAAGAACTATGATTTTGGTGTTTATAGTACAGATATAGATCTTACCGGCCTGGCAATAGAGATTCAATATTCTGATGGAACGAAGGAAACGCTTGAGTTTACCAGAGTTAATGAAATAAAAAAAGATTCAAGGGGAAATTCGTTTTATCCATTTATTGATTATGATGATTTTCCTATAGAAGAGGGAACTCATGAGATTACTATCGGACAAGTTGATGGTTTTGATTATGATTCTGTAGAAATAAACGTAACTTCATGGTTTGATCACAGTAATATTGTTTCAGAACCGATCGAAAAAAATTATAATTATGGAATTACAATTGATGATATAGATCTTACCGGTCTGGCAGTTGAAATTCATTATACAGATAAAACAAAGGAAACGCTTAAATTTACCAGGATTGGTGAGACAATAAAGGATTCAAGAGGACATTCTTATTGTTCGAAAATTGCCAGATATGTAGAAGATTATGACGATTATGATACGGTGGAATATATAGACAGTTTAGGATCATATGAAATTGTTATAGAGGACGAGCTGGATGAAATTATTGCATCTACAGAAATTAATGTTATGATGTCTTCCGATATTTTAAGTTTGCAGAAGTCTGGAAATGATGTTTTTATCAGGAAAATTTCAGCAGGTGAGTGGGTTAAATTCACTCCTGAAAAAAATGGTAAATATCTGATTTCAGAAACAGTTGCAGGTGAGGATTATACTTATCCATCCGTATATGATTCAGAACTCAATCAGATTAATGGAAATGAAAAGGATATATATGATTTAAAAAAAGGATATACGTATTATATGGGAGCACCATATGATAAAGCGGCTACATTTACTGCTGAACTGGTACCTGCCATAAAATCAATACAGCTGGAAGGTCAATATAAATCAGTAACATATTATACACCGATAAATTTTGGAACTGGAGAAAAGAATAAATATTCAATCGTACCATCTCCATGGCTTGGAAAGAAATTAAAGATTACATATGAAAATGGAACCACAGAAAGTGTTGGTGTATATAAATCTAATCGGTTTTATGGACGTAACAGTGCTTATATCGTCTATTCAGGAAAGCAGAGCGTACCAGGAGCTGGAACATATGATGTGCATTTTGAACTGGGAGGAAAAGAAGCAGTATTAAAAAATGGTATTCAGGTAAAAAATCTCTCCCAGATGCCGATAATTGCAGGCAAAGGAACAAAAGAGATGGCAGTTACAGGCAGCACAGTATATGCGTGTCTGAAAACTACATCTGCAACATCCTATACAATTAAATGCGAACCAGAGACACATCCATATCTTACAGTTTCTCAGCTTAAAAATGGAAAGCTTGAGCAGGTGCTTATTGTTGAAAATGGAAAAAAATGCACATTAAAGCCTAACAGCGTTTATTACATTGGCATGAGTCTTCACAGCTCTGTGCTGGATATTGATAAGGTGAAATTTACAGTAACTCAGTCATCCCAGAAAACGCAGATAAGCAAAACAAAAATAACAGTCGGTATATTATCTTACACTGGATCCAGTGTAAAGCCATCCGTAACTGTAAAAAATGGAAATAAAACATTACGTCAGGGCACAGATTATACAATTGCCTACAATAAAGCATCCAAAGCAGGTACAGCGGTAAAAGTAACAATCATCGGAAAAGGCAATTACACAGGTAAAATAGTAAAAACCGTTTACATTGTTCCTGCAAAACCGGTAATCTCATCTGTAACCGGCGGAAAGAAAAATCTCACTGTATCGTACAGAAAAGTAACAGGAGCCAGCGGCTACCAGATTGCATATTCAACCAGCCAGAGCAGCGGCTACAAATACCTGAACCTGAACAGTAAGACTTACAAAAAAACAATAACCAAGCTCAGCAGCGGCAAGAAATATTATGTCAAAGTACGAGCATATAAAACGATCAATGGTAAGAAATATTATGGAAATTATAGTGCGGTAAAATCTGTGAAAGTGAAATAACAGAGTTAATTCTGGTGGGAGAAAGAGGATGAAGAAAAAATTTATTGCAATTATTCTGGCGGCAGCGATGAGCTGCCAGCCGGTTATAACTTATGCAGCGGAAACAGAAATGGATTTTAATGATTCATCAGAAAGTGTGTTGCAGAATGAAGCAACAGAAGATAATCTGAATGAGGATGAGAGTGCTTACAATACGGAGAATCCAGAGATAGAAGGAGAAGGATCTTTTGACAATAGTGAGGACTTGTCTGAAGATGAGAAGAGTTCTTATGAAATTGCTGAGGAAGATTCTAACAATGAAAATGTTGAGGAACTGGAAGAAGCACAGGAGGATAGCAGTATAACTGATGCAGATAATGGCAAGGAACTGGAGTCTTCAGATGGCGAAGATGACTGGTCAGATGGAAGTGATCAGGGAATTTTTTCATCAGAATCTCAGTCAGAGACTCCAGATTATGATGTATGGTTAGGCAATACAGTGATGTCAGGCTTAAATATGAATGGAACAACCTATGGAAATTCCATGCATGAGCTTTTTAAGCAGATGCAGGAGCCTATTTATGCGGAACTGGGCGGATTGATTTTGGATGATGTTCCATTGATGTCTATTTCTTCTGTATGGAATGATGTAATAAAGAAAAATTTCTATAATAATCAGAAGCTGATTTATGAAACACTGCTGATGGAATATATAAAATATGAGAACAAAACAAATGCGTCCTCATTTAATACGAGTCAGGTTGACAGAGCAAACGCATATCTTATCAAAATGTTTAACAAGCTTGCGGATAAATATCTTGATGAGGGTGTTCAAAACTGGTCTCCTGATAAATTTATGAGCATGTCAGTAGAAGATGCGGTTAAGAGTTTTGAAAATGTTGAGACTATGCAGAAGACATTAAAGCTGGTACAAAGTGCTTCAAAAAATACAAAAGAACTGCTTACCTTGGCATCAACTGTATTTTCGTTAAATGATGCAAAACAGGAAAAGACCCAGTTAATAAAAAATGCCCGGAATGCATGTGCAGGTATGAAGAATCCGAATAATGATTTTATTGCTGCCTGTGATGAAGTCGTAGGACAGATGGAAAGCGTGGTTATTGACATAAGTTATGCCAGAACCCAAAGTGCAGATAAAGCTGTGGACAAGATAATCAGTACAGTATGGGGAAAGCTTTCTAATGATAATCCGATATTGAAAGCTATTGATTTAGGTGCCGATACGATGGATATTTTGTTCAATACATCGGATGCGGCATCAAATAATCTGAAATTATCGATTTTGTATACAATGGATTGCTACTTCAAAATGGGTCTGAGCAATGCAGCTACTCAATATATGAGCCATCCAACTGACAATGAAGCAGCCCAGACTTTTAACAGCTGTTTTACAGGATATGTGAATTTTCAGATCTATGGAAATCATACAGCGAAATCCTGGATAAGCTCTGTTACAGATGGTGGAGCTTTAAACCATGCTTTTACATATATTTTTTACCGGGAAAATCTAAAAAATGCTTCTGAATTGAAGAATCTCTGTGATTCACAGAATAAGACCAGAAGTCAGATATTAAATATCATCTGTAAATATCAGGATATTTACAGCAACCTGTATATGAAAGATGAATACAAACAGGCGATGTCTCAGCCAATAACACCAACACCCGTAGTTGATTCGAAAGATTACAACATTTCAGAAGGGATTACCAGCCCGAATACAGTGGAAGAGTCTGGAAAGTGTGGAGATTCTGCGTATTGGAAATTGTTTAAAGATGGAACAATGATTATTTATGGAACTGGTAATCTTTATGATGGTTCCGTGAAAATTAGCTGTGATCGCAATAATGTAAAAAAAATAGAGATAACAGAAGGTATTACAAAAATAGGGATGCATGCATTAGAAAAGTGCAGACAGATAAAGAGTATCAAATTACCGAACACAGTAAAAGAAATCCGGAGTGACGCATTCGCGTATTGTGATAGTCTTGTTGATATAAAAGGAGGAAGCAATCTTGAAGAAATTGGACCCTCAGCATTTGAAGGTTGCGTACAGTTAAAAAGCTTTATAATACCGAATACGGTAAAAAATATTGGACCCTCTGCATTTAGAAGATGTAAGCAATTACAAAGTATTACGATACCGGATACAGTGAAAAATATTGGAACTGGTGCATTTGAGGATTGCGAAAGTCTCACTGATGTAAAGGGAGGAAATGGTCTTGAAAAAATAGGGGGATTTAAAGGCTGTAAACAATTAAAGAATATTACGATACCTGATAGTGTGAAAATAATAGACAGTAGTGCATTTATGGAGTGTAGGAGTCTTACTACTGTAAAGGGAGGAGCTAATGTTGAAAAAATTTACAAGGAGGCTTTTTGTTGGTGTCCGCAATTAAAGAATATTATAATACCGGATACTGTAAAAGAAATTGGAACGTATGCTTTTTTGGGGTGTCGTAGCCTTACAACTCTAACAGGAGGAAAAAATCTTGAATGGCTTGGCTCTAAAGTATTTGGGGGATGTGAACAATTAAAGAGCATTACAATACCAGGTACAGTAAAAGAAATTAAGGATGAGACATTTTGGGGCTGCTCCAGTCTTGTTATTGTAACATTAGGGAGTGGTCTTGAAAAAATTGGTGTTGACGCATTTAAAGAATGCACAAAGCTAAAGAGTATTATAATACCTGCCAGTGTAAAAGAAATCGGGGATAATGCATTTAAGGCATGTGTGAATCTTACTATTTATGGCAAAATTGGTTCATATGTGCAGTCTTATGCTCAACAAAATAGTATTCCTTTTGCAGTTCAGAATAATTTAAAACCAACCGCAACACCAGCCCTTCCAACAGGCAAATTCACCGTCAAACTTTCGGCAGCTACAGTAGCCTATAACGGTAAGACACAGACTCCATCCATTACAGTAACCTACAAGGGAAAGAAGCTTTCCGGCAAATACTATACAGTGAAATGTACCAATAATAAAAATATAGGTACAGCAACAGTTACTGTAACAGGAAAGGGAACTTACAAGAAGTGCTCCGGAAAAGCAACCTTCAAAATTGTGTTAAAGAAAAGCACTCTGTCCAGCTTGAAAACAGGTAAAAAATCAGCAACACTCAGCTGGAAAACAATAACAGGAAGTACCGGCTATCAGATCCAGTACAGCACAAATAAGAACTTTTCCAAGAGCAAAATTATAAAAGTAACAGTAGCAGGAAAGAAATCAACAACAATCAAGAAATTGACATCAAAGAAGACCTACTATGTAAGAGTAAGGGCCTACAAAACAGTAAACAAAAAAACAGTATATGGCGCATGGTCAGTCAGTAAGAAAGTTGTTGTAAAATAGAAAAAAAGTAAACAGACGAGAAAAAGCAGAAGCAGAAGCTTTTCCCAGACGGGGAATCAGCTCCTGCTTTTTGCTATGCTTTCTGTAAAGGACTTCAGAAGGAATTTGTCTGATTACAATGTGGCAGATGATTTCATGACAGACAGTATAAGAATGAATTGTTATTTGCGAAAAAAACAGCTATACTAAAAACGTAACTTCTCAATAAATTTCAGAAAACATGGAAGGAGAAAATAATTTATGAGAAAAAGAAAAAATGTGTTTATTACTGTTTTGGCTGTCATTATGGCTGTATTTGCCATGTCTGTAAGTGTCTGTGCGGCACAGAAGAATCCGCTCAGTCAGATGCCGAAAAAGACCAGCACTGTATTCAGATCAGCGGCGACAGGAATGGGATGTGATTTTTTCACACCGGAGTATACAACAAAGGTGAAAATAACCGCGAAGAGCTATAACACAAAAGTAGTAACAGTAAAGACTTATGCATTTAACAGAAACGGTAAAAGCTTTGCAGGATATGAGACAACACCGAAAGGACCGGGAAGTACCCAAATTAAAGTTACAGTTAAAATCGGATCAAAATCATATACAAGAACATGCCGCTATACAGTCTATAAATGGGAAAATCCATTAAAGACATTAAAAATCGGTTCTAAAGCTTATACTGCCAAACTGAACAGATCAGGAACTGCTGTACTGCCGAAAAACTCACTTAATGGAAAATTTACATATAAACTAAATCCGAATTATAAACTGGAATCCATTTACTGCTATAACAAAAAAGGTGTAGTTACAAACATAAAAAACGGAAAAAATCTTCCGAAAGGTACCAACAGAATAATGATGCGAATGAAATCCAGAAAGAATAATAATTTTTACAATGTGCTTGTTTATGTAGCACAGCCATAATATCGGCCTGAACTGAACGTAAAAAATAACCTGGCAATACGCCGGAGATGGAAGGAAAAGAATAAAAATGAAGAAAAAATTTATAGCTATCATTCTGACAGCAATGCTCGGTGCAGAACCATGCAGCATGGTTTATGCAGAAGAAATTTTTGCAGATAAATCCGTGGAAAATGATAATACAGCAGAAGTGAAAGTAACAGAAGAAACGGAGACAGAACAACCGGAGGCAGAGCAGGAAGAAACAACAGAAGAAAACGAAAGCGATGTGCAGGCGAATGAAACAGATGCTTCAGATGCAGATGAGATCGAAATGCAGGAGTCTGAAATAGCACCAGAAGAATTATCCGAAGAGCTGTCAGAAGGTGATGTTTTCAGTGCAGGAGATTCGGAGGCAGAGATAGAAGAAGTCAGTATTGTATCTGAGCCGAACAAGAAAGAATATGACTATGGAACTGTTAAATCTGCCAGTGACTTTGACCTGACAGGTCTTGTAATCAGAATATCCTACAGTGATGGAAAAGAGGAAACACTGAGCTTCACCAGAGATAAAGAAGAAAAAAGCGATTCCAGAGGAAATACATTTTATCCGCTGATCTATTTTGATGAAGAGGATGGGGGAAATGACGGAGATCTGGGAGAGTATGATTTTGTTATCGTAAGTGAAGAAGAGGGGGAAGTTGCATCTTCTGAGCTCAGTATAGTTCTTTCTGCTGCTACCCCTCATCTGGAAAATAAAGGAAAGGGTGTTTATTCCAGAACAGTTGGAGCAGAAACATATACTAAATTTATTCCGGAAGCAGACGGGGAATATATTGTAAGAAGAACTTTTACAGAAGATTCACAAAAATCCACTTTAAAAGAAGAGATTTATGATTCTGAATTTAACAGAATAGATGTAGTAAACTATGATACAGGCAGTGTAAAACTGAAAAAAGGAAATGTATATTACATAAAACCATTCAGACTTAAAAATACAGTTACAGCAGAATATGTATGGCCCATAAAATCAGTGGCACTGCAGGGAAAATTCAAAACAGCGGTTTTTTATACACCGGTGAATTTCTGGAGCAGTGGAAAGAATAAATATACGCTTGAAAAAGCACCGTGGCACGGACAGAAACTGAAGATCACATATACCAATGGTGAAACAGAAAGCGTTGATATCTATAAATCAAATCATTACGGACAGTATATCAATGCGTATATTAATTATTCCGGCAACAAAAAATCCCCGGAAGCAGGAACTTATGATGTACATTTCAGGCTGGGTGAATCTGGTGCAGAAGCTGTATTGAAAAAAGGCATTCAGGTAAAAAATCTGTCACAGATGCCGGCAATCGTCGGTAAAGGAACGAAAGTAATGCCAGTTACAGGCTCCATTGTATACAGCTGCCTGAAAACTACAAGTGCCGGCAAATATACTATTAAATGCAAGGATTGGGACAGCTATTCATATCTTACAGTTTCACAGCTGAAGAACGGAGAGCTGAAACAGATCCTTTCAGTTGAAAACGGAAAAAGCTGTACTCTGAAAGCAAACAGTGTTTACTATATCGGGCTGAATATCCACAGTGGTGTGATGAGTCTTGATAATATGACATTTTCGGTATCACAGGGAACTGATAAAACGCAGATAAGCAAAACAAAGATAACAGTTGGAACATTATCCTATACAGGAACTAATGTAAAACCGGCGGTAACAGTTAAAAATGGAAAGAAAACATTACGTCAGGGTGCTGATTATACAATTTCATACAACAAAGCTTCAAAAATCGGAACAGCAGTGAAAGTCACGATCACCGGAAAAGGCAGCTATACCGGAAAGATAGCTAAAACAGTTTACATTGTCCCGGCAAGATCGACGGTATCTTCTGCAATCGGTGGAAAGAAAAGACTTACGGTTTCTTTCAAAAAAGCGACAGGAGCAAGTGGCTATCAGATCGCATATTCAACCAGTCAGAACAGAGGTTATAAATATACATATCTGAACAGCAAAATCTTCAGAAAAACAATAACCGGTCTCAGCAGTGGAAAAAAATATTATGTCAAAGTAAGGGCATATAAAACTGTCAATGGCAAAAAATATTATGGAAATTACAGTGCGGTAAAATCTGTGAAAGTGAAATGATATAGTATATTTGACAAAAAACAGGGAGGAAAAGCTTTGAAGCAGATCGCAGATTTACACATACATTCCAGATATTCCATGGCAACAAGCAAAGACGGGACACCTGAGATGCTGGATCTCTGGGCACGGAAAAAGGGGATTACGGTTCTTGGAACAGGAGATATGACACATCCTGTATGGCGGCAGGAACTGAAGGAGAAGCTGGTTTCGGCCGAACAGGGATTGTTCCGCCTGAAGGACGAGTTTGTTTTGCCGGAGGCGGCACGTTATCCCGGAATTGCGCCAAGATTTGTGCTGTCGGGTGAGATCAGTTCTATCTATAAAAAAGGCGGAAAAACCCGGAAGGTGCACAGCCTGATCCTGCTTCCCGGATTTAAAGAGGCAGATGCTTTTGCCGCGAGGCTGGAAAAAATCGGAAATATCCATTCTGACGGAAGGCCCATTCTGGGCTTTCCCTGCCATGATCTTCTGGAAATGATGCTGGAAGTCAGCGAGGAGGGGATGTATATTCCTGCGCATATCTGGACACCGCATTTTTCCCTGTTTGGAGCGAAGTCAGGATTTGACACCATAGAGGAATGTTTTGAAGAACTGACACCTTATATTCATGCACTGGAAACGGGGTTGTCCTCAGATCCTGCGATGAACTGGCAGATTTCCGTACTGGACGGATATCAGCTGGTATCCCATTCGGATGCGCATTCTCCATTCAGACTTGGAAGGGAAGCGGATCTTATGGATATAGAGCTTTCCTATCAGGGACTTTGGAATGCGGTGCAGAAAGGTGAGGGGCTTGAGGGAACGATCGAGTTTTTTCCGGAGGAAGGAAAATATCATTTCGACGGACACCGGAAATGCGGCGTATGTTTAAGTCCGAAAGAAGCAGAGAAATATCAAGGAATCTGTCCTGTGTGTGGAAAGAAACTGACCATGGGTGTGGATCACAGGATTCTGCAGTTATCCGACCGTGAAGAGGGTGCTTTTGCCATGCCGGAAAGTGGCCGTCCGTATGAAAGCCTGGTTCCTTTGCCGGAAGTGATATCATCCTGTGTGGGATTTTCTACAGCAAGCAAAAAAGTTCAGAGACAGTATGAGATGCTTCTTGAAAATCTGGGTGCGGAATTCCAGATTTTGAGAGAAGTTCCGATAGAAGATATCGGGCTTACAGGCGGTGATGTTCTGGCAGAGGGAATCCGGCGGCTGAGAAAGGGAGAAGTTATACGGAAGCCGGGATTTGACGGGGAATACGGAAAAATAGAGCTGTTTTAAAGGAACGGGAAAAAATATGAAAGAAAAAATCGGCATCATATCAGACACTCACGGCCTTCTGCGGCCTGAGGTGCTGGAAATTTTAAAAGACTGCAAATATATTCTTCATGCAGGAGATGTAAATAAAGATGAGATCCTGGATGTACTGCGCAATATGGGGAATCTTTATGTTGTCAGAGGAAACAATGACAAGGACTGGGCGGAAAATCTCCGTATCAGTTTAAGCTTTACCATTGGCGGTGTGAGATTTTTTATGGTTCATAATAAAAAAGATGTAGCCTGGGAGCTTGGAGATACTCAGGTGGTGATTTTCGGACATACACATAAATATTTTGAGAAGATAATAGATGACCGTCTGTGGCTGAATCCGGGCAGCTGCGGACGAAGCCGTTTCGGAGGGGAAGTCACAATGGCTGTGATGACCGTGGAGGACGGACACTATCAGGTGGAAAAGATTATTTTGGCGGAAAATTCCAGGAAATGATCAGAACCCTGTTTATGGATCCTTTTGTGCAGATATGTTTCTGTAGATTACTGGAACACGCTGATGTATAAAAGGTTTTTTTGTATTTTATGGGATACAATCCTTGTAATTTAGGATTTGTAGCGTATAATTAGAAAACGTTTAAATCTAAAGTGGTCTTACCACTTTTGAGAAATTTGTCTGAGCGCAGACTGTGAGGTGACTGCGTTCATGAGTATGCAGTAAAGCAAAATGTGAATATGCGCTTTACATGAATCAGGAGGGACGCAACATGAAGTACGTGCAGCAGTTCAGCATCATCCTGCTGATTTCCGTCATTGGAGAATTACTGAAAACCTTTCTTCCACTTCCGGTACCGGCCAGTGTTTATGGACTGATCATTATGCTGGTGGCACTGCTTACAGGCATTCTGAAGCTGGATCAGGTGAAAGGTGCGGCAGATTTTCTGGTTGAGATCATGCCGGTAATGTTTGTACCGGCAGGTGCGGGGCTGATTACAGCCTGGAGCACTCTGAAACCGATCTGTGTACCGGTTCTTATCATGACGTTTATCAGCACGGTGATCGTAATGGTCGTAACAGGAAAAGTAACGCAGGGAGTGATCCGAATGGGAAAGAGAGGAACTGAAAAATGATGGAATTTATAAAAAACTCCGCATTTTTCGGAGCGATGATAAGCCTGATCGCTTACGAGATTGGTCTTATCCTGAAAAAGAAATTCAAAATGGCGATTTTTAATCCTCTTTTAATTTCGATCATCTGTGTTATCGGAGTGCTTGTGATTTTTCATATTGATTACAATGATTATAATGAAGGCGGCAAATATATCAGCTATCTGCTGACACCGGCAACGGTATGTCTGGCAGTGCCTCTTTATGAGCAGATTCATCTGCTGAAAAAAAATCTCAAGGCAGTTGCAGCCGGGATCATCTCAGGAACGCTGGCGGGACTTTGCAGCGTCCTGCTTATGTCAAAGCTGTTCGGATTCAATCATCAGGAATATGTTACCATGCTTCCGAAATCCATCACAACAGCCATTGGAATGGGAGTTTCCGAAGAACTTGGCGGTATCGTGACTATTACAGTTGCGGTTATCATCATCACAGGAGTTCTGGGAAACATGATCGCAGAGGTTGTTTATAAAATCGCAAAGATCGAGGAGCCAATTGCAAGAGGTCTCGGACTTGGAACTTCAGCCCATGCTATCGGAACAGCCAAAGCCATGGAGCTGGGACCTGTAGAAGGTGCCATGAGCAGTCTTGCTATCGCAGTAGCCGGTCTTCTTACCGTTGTAGGTGCATCGGTGTTTGCCGGAATGATGTGAGCACAGATCATGAAAGGATTGTGTTCATGAGTATGTAGCAGTAAGAAGTGTGAATTTTTGTTTTATATGTTAAATCCATAGAAAAAAATATGTGAAAGGTCTGTCGTCTGTGGCAGGCTTTTTTCTTTTTGACCAAATAAATCGCGAAGGAGGTTTTTGCCGCCTGACTGAAAAACGAACATATTTTTGTGCAAAATAAACAAATGTTCGGAAAAACAATATTCGTACCGTTTTATTGTACTGAGCATGCGCTATAATACCAATATACAGAAAATATGTTCGGAAAATATGTTCGAAAAAAATCACGAGCCGGACATATAACAGGGAGGAAGGATCTTATGTGGAATACAGAGAATAGCAGGAAGATAGCACTGGCAGAGGGAAGATATGTGGAGACAGGTGACAGTCATTACAGGAAGAAGAAACTTTCTTCCGGAATGGCTATGATACTGGGAGCACTTCTCACAATAGAGATCATGATTGGAGGGGCAATGCTTTTTAATTTTGATTTCCGGGGAGCTGATATCGTTGCCGTTGTACTTGCATTCATGGTATTATATTTTGCAGTAGTAGCTTCGCTGACAGATAAGTAGAACAGGAGGAATGCAGATGCCCAGGGTTTTTAACCAGAAAATAAAAATTTTATATCTGATGCGTGTTTTTCTGGAGAGAACCGATGAAGAACATCCTATGTCTGTGAAGGATCTGATCATTTATCTGAACAGTCTGGGAATCAGTGCAGAGCGTAAGACTATATATGATGATATTGAGACATTGCGGAATTTCGGCATGGATATCCTGAACCGGAGGGAGAAGCCGGCCGGCTTTTATCTGGCCAGCAGGGAATTTGAGCTTCCGGAACTGAAGCTTCTGGTAGATGCCGTGCAGTCCTCGCGATTTATTACCAGTGGTAAATCACGTCAGCTGATCGGGAAGCTGGAGAGTCTTGCCAGCGTGTATGAGGCCAGACAGCTTCGAAGACAGGTCTTTGTGGAGAACAGGGTCAAGACCATGAATGAGAGCGTGTATTATAATATTGATGAGATCCACAGGGCACTTACCGATAACAGGCAGATATCTTTTCAGTACTGTGAATGGACAGTGGAGAAAGAACTGCGGCTTAAGAAGAACGGTGATCGGTATTGTGTCAGTCCGTGGGGACTTGTCTGGCAGAATGAGAATTATTATCTTGTAGCTTATGATGAGAAATGCGAAACAGTGAAGCATTACCGTGTAGACAAGATCCTGCAGATCCGAATTGAGGAGGCTTCACGTAATGGTCGGGATATTTTTGAGAATTATGATGTAGGAGAACTGACATCCAGAACCTTCGGGATGTTTGGCGGCAGAGAGGAAACCATATGTCTTGAAGCACACAACCGTCTGGTGGGAGTTGTGCTGGACCGTTTCGGAAGAGACATTATGATACAGAGGAAGGATCATGAACATTTCAAAACGCTGGTTCGTGTAAACGTCAGTAGTCAGTTTTTCGGCTGGATAGCCAGTCTTGGACCGGATGCAGTGATCGCGTCACCGGATCGTGTGCGCGATGAGTACCGGGAATTTCTTGAGAAAAGTTTTTCTAATTACAAATGATAAATATGTGATAAAGAAAATCTGTATATAATAAAGATTCAGGAAAATTTACTCCTGAGTCTGCAGGTTTTCAACAGAAATAATATATAAAAAAATAAATGAAAACAGACAAAAATGAGAAAAATTATATAATAACTGCAACTGAAATATAAAAATAATATAGATAGCATATGTGAAAAAGATAATAGACATTGCGATGTTTAAGTGCTATAATGCTTTCGTCTCTTAGAAGGGAATAAATTTTGCCATTTCAGGCAGATTATGGACGGTGAAGATATGACTGTAAAAGCAAGAATGCTGAAGCTTCTGGAGCAGCACGAGAATGAACTGATATCCGGAGAAGCGGCAGCAGCAGAACTGAACTGCACAAGAGCGGCCATCTGGAAAGCTGTGAAATCCCTTCGGGAAGAGGGATACACCATAGAAGCAGGACCAAACAAAGGCTATGTGCTTCGCGGCGGCAGCCGGTTATCTGAAGAAGGGATCCGGCTTTATCTCAATCATCCAGATGCTTCTGTAAAGATATACAGGGAACTGGATTCTACGAACAGAGCAGCCAAGGAGGCTGCATTTTCAGGAGAAGCAGGGCATGGCGCACTGATACTGGCGCGTCAGCAGAAAAATGGAAGAGGCCGGAGAGGCCGGAGTTTTTATTCCCCTGAAAATGCAGGACTGTATATGAGTATCGTTCTAAGATCGGAGCGAACGCTGAAGGAAGGACTCCTGATCACTACAGCAGCGGCAACTGCAGTTTACCGGGCTGTGAAGAAGATCTGTGGAATCGACCTCGGGATTAAATGGGTTAATGACCTGTATCTTCATGATAAGAAGGTGTGTGGGATACTGACGGAGGCTGTTACAGACTTTGAGAGTGGAAACATTGAGTTTGCTGTTGTGGGGATCGGCCTGAATCTGTATATACCGGAAGACGGTTTTCCGGAAGAGATACAGGGAACAGCAGGAGCATTGTTTGGAGGCAGGAAGGAAGCAGAACATATAAACTGCAGTCTTCTTGTTGCAGAAATTGTCAACCAGCTTCTTATGGAAGCAGAAACTCCGGAACTTTCCAGAGAATATACAGAAAATAATATCATTCCTGGAAATATGATCGTGATCACTGACGGAACGCGTACACGGGAAGCTTATGCAAAGACTATTGCTTCTGATGGAAGGCTGCTCGTTAGAGAACAGGATGGTTCAGAAACCCTGCTTTCTTATGGAGAAGTATCTGTGCGCAGGAAACCGGAAGAAGATCAGTCAAATTAATTGTTTATTTTGTATAAAAAAAAGATTCTTTTTTGTACAAAACAGGCAAAAATAATATTGACATTCTGGAAATGCGGAGTAAAATAAAGTCAACTACAAGGCGTGGTCATACCAATTATAAAAAGATGCGATCAGCGCCAAGAGAAAAGGAGGGAGAAAAACGGGAGATTTATCAAGTACACTGGCAGAAGAGCTGAACAGTAAGACAGCCTTTACCATTCCTGTGTTTGGTGGAATACCGATTGCAGAATGTGTAGTAGTCACATGGGTCATTATGGCGGTTCTTGTGATCCTGTCTCTGATTCTGGTTCGGAATCTCAGTGTGGAAAATCCGGGTAAGAAGCAGTTACTTCTTGAGTCCGGAGTAAGTTTTCTTCAGGATTTCTTTATGGGAATTCTTGGAGAAGAAGGCAAACAGTATGTGCCTTATTTGATGTCAACCGTAATTTTCATCGGAATAGCCAATATCGCAGGCGTGTTTGGATTTACACCACCTACCAAGGATATGAATGTGACCATTGCGCTGGCGCTTATGAGCATTATTCTGATCGAGTATGCAGGCTTTCATAAGAAAGGCCTGAAGGGCTTCTTGAAAAGCTTTGCGGAGCCGGTTCCGATCATGCTTCCAATCAACATCCTGGAAATCGCGATCAGACCTACATCTCTCTGCATGCGGTTGTTTGGTAATGTTCTGGGAAGCTTCGTAGTTATGAAGCTGCTGGAGTTTGTTTGTCCGGCTATTCTTCCCATACCATTCAGTCTGTATTTTGATTTCTTCGACGGATTCATACAGGCGTATGTATTTGTATTCTTAACATCCTTGTTCATCAAGGAAGCAATTGAGTAATCAGGCATTAAAAATGAAAAAAATTGTATTTTACAGGAGGAAAAAACTATGTTAATCGCAATTGGTGCAGCTATCGCAGTTCTTACAGGTATCGGAGCAGGTATTGGTATCGGTCTTGCAACATCTAAGGCAGTAGAAGCTATCGCAAGACAGCCGGAGGCAGAGAGCAAGATCAGTAAAGCACTTCTTCTTGGATGTGCTCTTGCAGAGGCAACAGCTATTTACGGTTTCGTAATCGGTCTTCTGATCATTATCATGCTTGGCTAATAGGTAAAGACGAGATACTAATTCAGGATTAAGAGAGGCAGGTGGACCAGGTGATTAAAATTGATATCAACCTTGTCTTTACTATTATAAACCTGATCGTTCTTTATCTTTTAATGAAAAAGTTCCTGTTCGGCCCAATCATCGGTGTCATGGAGAAGAGAAAAGCCATGATCGATGAGCAGTTTGCTTCAGCAGAAAAAACAACAACTGAAGCAAACCAGCTGAAAGGACAGTATGAGGATGCACTGAAATCTGCGAAGGAAGAATCCTTCAACATTGTAGAGCAGGCTAAGGACGAGGCAAAAGTACAGGCAGACAGCATCGTGAAGAGAGCTAATGATCAGGCTGGCGAGATTCTTGAGAAAGCAAGAAGAGACATCAGTACTGAGCAGGAAGCTGCTATGAAAGCGATGGAAGGCAAGGTAGCTGAGCTGGCTATGGATGCAGCATCCAGAATCATGGGAAAAAAGAACGACGAAGCACAGGATATGTCCCTATATGACCAGTTTTTAGAAGGAGCAGGTGATCCTCATGACAGAGACGTCCATTAATTATGCAAAAGCATTATACGGTCTTTCTGTCCC
>JABLTR010089331.1_pt1 | contig 20973 bp, 18 predicted proteins | sample 7160071 | NCBI WGS metagenome assembly JABLTR01 (sample SAMN14651230, study PRJNA627086) | human gut metagenome | isolation source: feces | host: Homo sapiens | reverse complement strand
CGGTTGATGATCGCGGCCATCTCCGCGCGAGTCATATCACCGTTCGGGTCAAGGACGTTTGCGCTTTTGCCGTAAAGCAGTCCGTTATCCACGGCTGCGCTCACGGCTTCGGCATACCACGCGCTACGGTCGTAGTCGCGGAAATCCGTAGCTTTGCGGTTGGGTGTGTTTGCCGCCGACGCGCTGACTGCCAATGACAAGCACGATACTGCCGCGAGGAATAATGCGAGGATTCGTTTCTTCTTCACTTGAATACCTCCTGTTAGAATTTAAGGGGAACGCTTTTGGCGTTCCCCTTTGCAATAGCGAGTAGATTAGACTGCATCCCAAGCGATGATGAACAGGACGCTTGCGATTGCGGTGTTCGTGACCGCCTCGGAAACCGGCGTCACGATGGCGTCATAGCTAATCCCGATGGAGTTTGCGGAGGTGTCGCCCACGCCGGACATGAAGCAGCCCTCCACGGCGCTGTCCAGAAGCGTCTGCTTGCTGGCGTTCTTGTTGTCGGTCAGCTTCTTTTCGCCGTTGCCGAGCGAAATCTGGAAACCAAACTTGTTGGAGTTGACCTTTTCGTGCGCGAGGGTGGATTTATCGCCAAACGCCGCAAGACTTCAACCCTGTGCAGCTTCGATGGAAACGCTGTTGACCTTGACCGCGCCGAAGCTGTTATTAACGATCTTTGTATCGGTAGCGGTGGAAACTGTGCCATCCGTGCCGACTGCAATGGGCAGAACAGTGGGGACGGTCACGGACATCTTGGTGGCAGCGGGATCGCCGCCGATGCTGCCATCCGCAGTGGAGGACAGGGTAACGCTGGATGTACCCGTGCCGCCCGAAGCGTCAACCGTGTTGGCAGCGGAAGCGCCGATTGCAAGGCTTGCCATCAGGCAGACGGCGAGGACGAGGGAAACGATCTTCTTAAAGTTTTTCATGGTAAAATACTCCTTTTTGTTTTGAAAAATTAGTTTTTGATGGTGATTGTGATAATGGCCCCAGCCGTACCGATAACATCGCCGGTTTCGGGGTCAAGATTGTGGAAATATGCAGTACATTCGTATGTACCAGCGGACAGGTCAACGTCCAGCTTCGCGCGCTCGATTTTGCTGCCGACGGCAATCGCACCGGATTCATAAATCTGTTCGCCGGTGTCATTGCGGACGATCTGGACTTTTTGCGGATAGTTGTTAATGCTTTCGTTCACAATCATGAGGTTTCCGTCCGCAGCCCCTTCCTCAAAATACGGCGCGGTGTTCATGCTGATGTTGATCATGCCCTCCGCAACCTTTTCGTTCAGCTTCTCCGCAATTTCCTCCGGACTGAGATTATCCCAGCCGCCCTCAACGGCGGACGAATCATAGACGATGCCGGATTTGCTGCTTGCAAGCGCCGCATCTGCGGGCTTATGCAGCAGCCTGACTGCGAGGAAAATGCCCGCGCCGACCAGCAGGACGAGGAAAATGACCGCATAGACGGTAATGTCCTTCGAGCGTGTTTCACGAGGGGCGTCAACGTATTCTTCTTTGGCTTTCATAGAGAAAACTCCTTTTGTAGTTTAGTACCGTCAGGGAGGCACCCTCAGACGGCGCAGCAGCGGTTCCAATGTGGACGCTGCAAGGAATGTGAAATCGGTCATAGGCAGAACGCTGCCGGATTACAGGTTCCGCTTGATGATCCGCGTGATAATGCCGACGGCAATTCCGTGTTCTTCATCCAGCCGTGTGACCGCAAAGCTGACATCGTCCTTTTTGCCGGGCATTCTGGAATCATAGCAGGTGTGTGCGATGGCGTTGACGCCGTTGTTCAGACGGATATACACCACACCGCCGCGAAGGTCCGTGACCTTGCCGGCATACTTGCTCTGTACCTGACACTTTTTGAGATTATCCACGCTGGTTTCGGAAAACGTGCTGCGGATATCTGCCCGGATGGAAAGATGCTCGGCATCCTCACCGCTGATCTCCTGCACGCGGACCAGAACCCGGTCGCCGACACTGTAAAGGTCGCGGACGTCGGACACCCACTGCCAGGAGAGGTCACGGGCAAAGATGGCACATTCAATGCCAAAGGCTTCGACGCGCAGCACCTTCTCCGCGACGGCAATCACGCGTGCCTCGACCAGACGGCCGGGATAGATGTAGGGGTTTCCGGAAACGTCTTTGCCGAGATAGAACGTCTGTCGTTTTCGGAGTATGGCTTCCCGGCGGCTGGCAACGGCGCTGTGCGTGGTTGAGTCAATGCCCTTGACGATGAAATCAATCTCCGCGCCGAGCATCGTGCCGAGGATACGGTTCAGCCGGTTCATGTAGTCGGCATACGCTCTGCCGGACGGCATCCGTTCCTCCAGCACAAGCATTTCACGGATCGGGATAGCGATGCGGAAGCCACGGACACTGACTGTCGCCAGTGTCTTGCCGCCTGTCGTCTGCTCAATGCCGTCCAGCGTGCCGGTCAGGATCCGCCGCGTCCGGTAGGCGTTGCGGATCTCATGCCAGAGTTCGTCGGTGGCTTCGGCTTCGCTTTTGATGCGCGTTCTGGCCGTGATCGTCAGAACTGCGTCATTGCGCGGCACGGATGGAGATTCCGAGGGTGCGGCTTCGCTGAACGGTTCTTCTGCGGGAATGGTCAGCGCCGGTTCTTCCTCCGATGGCAGCGGTTCTGCTTCGTCAGATGGAACAGGCTGCGGATCTTCCTGCACGAGAGCTTCGTTCAGCGCCTGAAGAAATTCCGTGTATTCTTCGGACGGCGCATCATCCTCCGGCGCGCCCTCATCGGGCGGGCTTTCTGTGGGGATGGGTTCCGCCACCGGTTCGGTGAGCGGTGCGTCGGGAAACTCCTGCGTTTCAGCGGAAAGCAGGTCGTCCTGTTCGCCGCTGTCCGGAACAGGCAATTCCTTTTTTCTGGGCATGGGTCATTCCTCCTTTTTTGGTTTGGATAAAATGGATTCCTTGCTGGTGGTTATGATCTTCTGCTTTTTTGCAGGAGCATCCTTTTTGGGCGCTGGGGTAGTGCGCGGAACAGGGGCGGCAGGAGTTGGAGACGCTTCGCTTCTCCAGTGCGGAATATGTGCCGCCGCTTTATCCGGACGCAGCTTCTTCGCTTCGTAGTGCTTGGAGTAGTCAAATTTATCGACCTCCAAAATGTTTCGCCCACGGATGATAACGAGAGCCTTATCCACGTCCAGTCGTAAAACCTCGTCCATCGTGAGCAGCCGCCTGCGGCCGACACCGTTCGTTTCGCGGTATTCCGGGGTGTAGTTGGAAATGCGCCATGTACCAAGCTGCTTGGCCTGACTGGTCACGGCGACACTTGCCTCGCCGGAGCGTGAGGAAATGAACTCTGCCGTTAGTGCATCCGTACAGCCAAGGAACAACTGCACGTCGCAGTTTCCGAGAATTTCCTGCCATTGGTTGTTGGGATAGCGGTTTTGCAGACCGGCGAGATTCTGAAACACACAGGACATACTGATGTTCCGGGAACGGATCACGGAGATTTTTCGGCTGAGATCGGGGATAACGCCGCAGGCGCAAAGCTCCTCGCCAAGCACATGAACGGGAACCGGCAGACAGCCGCCCGGACAGTTCTGGTCGGCGTAGCGGACGAGTTTGATAAAAATGAACGACAGAAACAGCGAGGACAGGAAATCAAAGGTACTGTCTTGATCGCTCGTGATGCAGTAATAAGCGCACGGCTGCTTGCCCGGCAGTTCCAGATCGATCTCATCATGGCTGGTGATGGCGCGAATATCTGCGTTCTGGAACACCTGCAGCCGGGAGCCGAGACCGATAATGACGCCGCCGCGCACGCTCTCCGACGATTGGCGGAAGATGCTGTACGGCGCTCTGGCCGGATGCCCCAGCGGGAGCGCGTCAAACAGTTCGTTCAGCTCCTTTTCCGAGCAGCTTACAAGCAGCTGATACGCCTCGCCAATGTTCCGACGCTCCGGTGGATAGCTGCGCTCGACGAACAGCACAAGTGCTTTGAGAAGATTCATTTCGGCGCTGTCCCAGAAGTGGTCGCCCCGGTCGCTGCCTGTGTTGCGGATGATAACGTCGCAGAAAAGCTGCGCCATCAGTTCCTGCCCGTCGATCTCGGACAGGCAGTTCCACGAATCTGACGACGCAGGCGTGACCAAGTTGAACACGCGCACGGTATAGCCCTGATCGCGCAGATATGCACTGGTTTTCTCGTATAATTCTGACTTTGGATCACAGATGACCAGTGAGCTTTTTCGTGCCGCGCACTGCAAGACCATGTTGACACAGAATGCGCGCGTCTTTTTCGAGCCGCTCGCGCCGTAGATCGCGAGATTGCCATTGAAGCGCGTCTTCTCCGGGATGCAGACCACGCGGCCATCCACTTCACCGAGAATCGTGCCGTGGTGCTTGCGCAGGTCCGGTACAAAGTCGAGTACCTGTCCGGCTTCTTTTGGATTGAGAAAACCGGCGGTTCCGTAGGTTCCCTTGTGGGAATATGTCAGGTTTCTGGTCTTGTCATACTGCCCGTCGCCGCCGGCGCCCATGTGCATGATCGCCACGACAAGAAGTACGATTGCCGCCAGAAAGATTCCCATGCCGTATAACCCGTATGGGAAACGGAATACAAACCGCAGGCAGACACCGAACGCGGCGTCCGGCATCGGCGGCGAAGTGCCGCTGTATGGCGTGCCGCCTTCGGCTGTCCATGCCTGATAGTTGTAGATGAACTGCGCGAGATAGCCGCCCGCGTAGAAAAGCGCGGCCAGCGCGACAGGCAGAAAACAGGCCAGCGTGATCTTCTGTTTCTTATTGATGGAGCATCATCCTTTCATAAGCGGCAAAGTCGATGCTTGTGATATTGACCTGTGCGCCGAACACCGCCTGTAGCGCATCTGCCTGATAGTCAAAGCAGAGGATGCGGCCAGTCTGGTTCCGCAGCGTCAGCGCACAGCGAAACCGGTGCAGCCTTGGCAGATCGCAAAGATACGAAAACAGGACGGGCGACCCGTCCTGCTCCAGAGCGTCATGTTCGATTGGCATTGCGGGGGACGGTGGCAGGAGGTTTTCCGAGAGGATTTCATTCAACTGCTCCAGCATATCTGGTTGACATAACTGAAATGCACCAACCTCACCAACGTGGTCGAGCGTCAGAAAATAGAAATGCGGATAGCTGCCATCCAGAAGAAAATGATTTGTTGTCATGTTATTCAGGATCGAAGCCATCTGCATGGAAGAGCTGCCGAATACAATGCCGCTGATCGTCTGATGGGAGCAGCGGAAAAAACCCGTCTGCAAAACTGCTTTGAGGCGAATCTCGGCGTGATACGCCCAACGGGGAGAGGTAGACGCCATGTTGTAGACAGGAAAGAACGCATGATCGGTAAACAGTACGCCGGTCATGCGGGAATTGCGAATTTTGGTGCAAAGACTGCCGAGAGATTTGAACTCGCGGGAGGAATAGTAGACCGGAAATGTGGGATTTGAGAGCCAGTCCTGTATGGACGGCTTTTCCCAAGGCAGCGATGGGATTTGTGCGTTGTGCAGAATCAGAAGCGCCTCTGCCATCCGGTGCAGCCGCAGCCGGCGCTCTGGTTCGGACTTCAAAGAATTTGTCTCGGACGCGCCTGTGAGATAGGGCGCAAGGTCAACCGGGTATTTTTGAAGCAGCAGCCGTTTGGCGCTTGCGGTCAGCCTGAGTCCACGCAAACCGTTCTTGGTATACGAACGGAGCAGCCCGTCCTTTTTGAGCTTGCCGATCACGCTTTCGATATAGCTGCAGCCGCCCGGAAAGTGGCCGGAAAAAGCAGCCGGGAACTCGCCGGAGACGGCAACAATTTGCAGCATAAGAAGTGACAGCGTGCCCTCGGCGGGAAGCAGCGTTGGATTCATAAACGATGACCTCTTTTACCGTATCGGCTCTTAACTTCGGTAATTTTTGCGCCGCCAGTCAAGCGAAAACGCCTGCTGTTTCAAGGGGAAACGCCCTGCGCGGCGGTATCTGAAAAAGACAGTCGAAAAATGCTTAAAAATCCGACATGGTTTCCAGCGCATTTTGATGATCTTCCAGCCAGCCCGGAAACATATCTTGATCCATGACATAGAGCTTCGTGGCATCTTCCTCACCCAACTCCGTGGTGTTGTAAACGTCACACAAAAGCCCCGTGTCGTCCTCCATGAGATAAGCGCAGACGATGTCCAAAAGCTGCTTCATTTCCAGATTGTCGTAGTCCCGGATGCGGCCGCGTCCGCCAGATACCGCATAGATATGGCAGAAGCAGATGATGCACGACTCAAAATGGGAAAGAGGATGATCTTTAACAAACTGTCCGAGCGCCTGGTCCAGCGGGTCAGCCAGATATTCGGCGCTGCGCTGCTTTTTCTTAGGAAGCAGACCCGGCAGCGTAATTTCCACCAGCCCTGGCTGCGCAGTGATCGTGATGCCGAGGACGTTGGCGGCAGATGTCAGATACTCGTGCTTCTGCACGGTGGTGAATCCGTAGACCAGATGCCGCATCCGGCAGGCGATCTGCTCTGCGCGGAGTGCCGCGTCAGTGGAAAGCAGCTCATAGTTTTCCGCATACCGCTGCAAGTCCATTGTGTTCATGGCACAAAGCGCATTGCTCAGCCGCGAGACTTCTGCCAGCAGCGAGGATATTCGCTTGGATAAAAGCGTACGGTTCATAGATAACCTCCATAGTGTGAAATAGAGCTTCAAAAAAAGAAAATTGATTTTATTTAGAATCTAGGCTATACTGAACTGAGAAAATACGATGTGTGAAAGGAGCGGTTGTTATGGATCAAATACAAAACCGCCGGATTGCTGCTGTCAAGGCAGCCGATGCGATCAATGCGATTGAAGGCGTTCCGGTTTCTGACTATGCCAAAACGCTCTCTGCTTGTTGGGCAAGGGGCGAGATCACAGATCAGCAAATGAAATCTGCGCTGCTTGCTTCCCACAGAAAGCTTGCAGCAATGGTGCGCAACCGTGTCTGACATTTATTTATACGAGGATGTTCCTGTCCTGAAAAACAAACTGGACATTCGGGATGAGAAAACGCTTGATCTGATCGAGGCGGAGCAGTCCCGCGCCAACATGATGATCTTGTATGAGCGCGGCTTTTCGGATTTTACACCTGCCGGATTGTGCGAGATCCATCGGTTTCTGTTTGGCGATATTTATGATTGGGCTGGGAAGTATCGGCTTATCAACATTGAAAAGCGGGAGCGTTTGCTGGGCGGGCGCAGCGTCTGGTACAGCAACGATGAAGCGATCCCAGATGATTTGGAGAAAGCATTCACCGCTATTTCAGCAAAACAGTGGGAGCGGTTCTCCAAAGAAGAATTTGTACATGATCTTGCAAGGCTGTTTCCGCGTGTATGGCAGGTACACCCGTTCCGTGAAGGAAATACGCGAACGGTGGTTATGATGATGACGCTGTTCGTTGAGCATTATGGTTATTACATGGATCACGAATTGATGGCTGCGAGCGCGGGATATGTGCGGGATTCCTTTGTTATGGCCTCATTGGTTCAGGTTTCTGAGTATGAGCATTTGGAGCGCATTTTGATGGATGCGGTCTGCACCGAGCCGATTATCTATGACGAGCAGACTCTTGATTCTGGTGGACAATCGGAAAGAACGGGAAAATATCAGAAATACCAAAAAGAAAAATACGAGCCACAACCCCATCATAAGCGAGAAGAAAATTGATGTAGTTTATTTACTGGACGGATGCAGACTTTGCATCCGTCCTTTTACATGAGTTCTTGAAGATATTGAACACTTCCATCACCATCCAGCAGGCAGTATGCGCGCACATTTGGAATGGCAAGCAGATCAACCTGCGCGGCATCTTCCAGAATGACCAGCCGCATGGGTGGTTCCTGCTCCGGGCGGGCAAGCAGCAGGTTTAGAATGGCTTCCTTGCCCGGTTCGGCGTAGAGAATTTCATAGACCTCGCCGCCGGCAAGAAAGATGATCTTCACGGGATATTCTCCCGCAGCGTGATACTCGACCTGCTCCATAAAATCCGCCAGAACGGTCACCGCCGCTTCCAAACCACGGTCGCGGTCTTTCGGCAGCTCCGGCGTCAGGGAATAGAAGCCGTCCACAAGGAACAATCGTTTTTGCTTGCAGAGATAGGACAAAAGATTTTTGAGCTGTTCGTTTTTCTGTGGGTACAAACCTAAAATCTGTTTCTGTGTCAGGACACCATAGGTGGAAATATCCCGCAGGATGCCGCTGGCTTCGTGCGAGTAGATCTGGGCGCGGGTTTTCATAGTAGTCACCTCTAATTTTTGTGCGTATAACTGCCGCACAGAATACGCACAAGCAGTAGTCACCAGATTTGAGGATAGCCGTTATACGCATAAAGAATGTATTGTGTACGTTTTAGCTTGTTTTTCCGTTCCGTTTCAGCAATTCCTGAAGCTCCCTGCGGTCGGTGGTGATGAGTTCCTTTTCCAGCTCACTGCACTTGATCTCGACGGCAACATTATTGTTGTTCGTGCTGATAAGGGCGCTGCCGCGTTCAAAGTGGGTGATCTCCATCAGCTCTGCTTCAGAAAGATGCAGAATGGAGCCGACGCGCTGGGCTTCCTCATCCTCCAGATTCAAGATCACCTTGGTCTTGGAGTTGTTGATGATGCCCTTGCCGTATTTGCCGTCCTCCAACGCGAAGAAGTCATTGAGGTCCTGCGTTGCACAGACGGCCGAGCCGCCGTAGCCGCGGATGATCTTGAAAATCTCCAGCACAAATTCCGCTGCCAGACGGTTGCTGCTGGCGCCGATGAGCTGCCAGCACTCGTCAATGAAGATGGCCTTTTCCTCGGTGCGGTTCTCCTTCGCCTTATCCCACACAAAGTCCAACGCCATAAACATGCCGACGGTCAGAAGGTCGCCGGTCAGCTCCGAAATATCCAGAACGATGTATTTATTGTCGAGCGAAACATTCGTCTGCTGGTTGAATGTCTTGGCAGAGCCGCTGACGAGCCGGTTCAGAATGTTTGCAAGGCGCGTTGCGGATGGGGACTCCTTGAGGACTGCGTACAGATCGCCCAGAATCGGCATCTCGCGGTATTGCTCCGGATGCTTGGGGTCGCGGAGCGTTTCATTGTCGTGTGTAATGCCTTTCTTGGCATAAGTGCGGATCATGGCTTCATCGAGAAGCTGCCGCTCCTCGTGATTCATGTCGGGGATCAGCAGGCTGAAAAAGATGTGCAGCCGCTGGATCTTGGCGGCCAGCATGGAGTGCTCCACGGTGCTGCCGTCGAGCTGCTCATCGACCGAGCGGTCTGTCTGCCGGATCTCCATGACGTTGATGCAGTTGGGAGACGCGGGCGAGATCTGAATGAACGCGCCGCCGATGTTGGAGCAGGCCCGATGAAATTCGTGCCCTTTGAGCGGCGCGACGATGAACACCTGAATCCCTTTTCGCCGCATCCGCAGCGCCATAAGCTGCATGGTAAAGGTCTTGCCGCTGCCGCTCGTGCCGAGAATGGCGATGTTGGCATTTTTGTAGATACGCGAATCAAAGATATCTACGATGATGAGAGAATTGTTGTGTTTGTTGACGCCGAGCAGGATACCATTGTCGTCACACAGCTCATACGCCGTGAACGGATAGCAGCTTGCCGCGCCCAATGTCAGCACATTCCGCTTGCTGCGTTCAAAGAGCGATTTATCCAGCTTCACGAGCGGAAAAGAAGACCGAAGCGCCTGTTCCTGACAGAAATTACAGCTCTGCACGTTCATATCCTGCGAAATGAGCAGCTTTTTCATCTCTGCGCACTTCCAGTCCAGATCGTCCGGATTGTCCGCCGTTACGGTGATGAGCAGATTCAGATAGTAGAAATCCTCATGGTTGCTCAGACCGTCTTTCAGAAAATAACCGCTGCGGATGGCACTGTCGAGGTCGTCAAAGTCCGTGTTGGTGTCGCTGGTCTCCTTGATCTTGCTGCGGTTGATGCGAAGCTGCTGGCCGAGCTTGCGGATCATGCGATCCTTTGGCTGCCGCGTCAGAAATACGTCGAGGTCAATGCCGTCCCCGGCGTTGACCAGAAGACTCAGCCAGCCCGCGGGAACCTCGGACTTATACCCGTCCGACGGCACCAGCAGATACGCATAGTACGTTCCGTCGATGCAGAGATAGCTGCCATGCGTAAAATCCAGCTGCGAGGGCGCAAAAAAATCACCGACGGGAATCTCGTCGATGGAGCAGCCAGCCTTTATGTAGTTGGATGTGATATGGGAGATGCGCTGCAAAAACGGAATATCCGTGCTTTCTCTGCGGCAGAGAAATGTATAGAGCATTTCGGCGGCAGCTTCGTCCTCATTCTCATGCTGGACAACGCTGTTGCCGCATTGCCGGAGATAATTTGCCGCCGTCCGCGCCGCTGTTTGCAGTGACGAAATGGCATCCGCTTCTTCACGGTCTTTCTTCGCGCCGGGGAGCGGTTCATATTCCATGATGAGGAAAAACCTGCGTGCGATGGCTTCTTTGGAGCCGAGCTTTTTGAGCAGCTTCAGATAGTCCTCCTGCTGCATCCGGCAGCTTTCGTTCGTCTCCTGTGCCATCTCCCGGCGTACGGTTTCGATATGCCGGTTCATATCCGCGCGTTTCGTAATGACCTTGATCTGCAGCTTCACGGGCGCGATTTTGAGATAGCTGATGAACGAATACACGATGTTCCGCTGCTCTCTTGCGCTACGGAGTAAGAAGTTAATCGGCACGATCTCCAGGATCTTGATAAATCGGTGGTCGGTCGTGTAGACAATGCCGTTTTCGATTTTCTGAATCGGCACATACGCTGCAAGCGGATTGCCGGGGCGCTCGGCCTGCTTCTTTTGCCGGTAAGCGGTGTCCAGCATCAGGCGGCGCGTGTCCTTTGCAAAGCGGATGCGGCTGCCGTCCTTTTTATAGGCGGCGGGCTGCACGGCGGTGCTGGGGCCGGACTTTTTATCCCACGTCGGGAGGATCGCCTGCTTCCGGCTGCTCTTACCGCCGCTTTTGCTTAGACTTCTGCGGTTGCGCAGGAAACGAAAAAAGAGAATGATATAGGAGGAAAGCGGCATTCCTGCAATCCCGATGAGCGCCAGAAGCGCCAGCGGCAGCGAGGTCAGGCAGAGCAGAATGATCCGGACGGTCAGCGTCAGCGAGAACGTCAGGATCGGAAGTCCGGTGCCGGCGGCAAGAATGACCGCCTCGACCACGTTTCGCGCCTTGAATAAGCCGCCGAAGAACGAACCGCCCTCAATAAAATTTGGCGGGATCATATAGCTGTCCCGCTGTTCCTGACTCATAGGTTCTCACATCCGATCTTTTCTTTGCGGTGGATTCGGCAGCTTCTGCACGATCTTTTCATGATAGGCGATCTTGCCGTCCTCCGCCTGATAGGGCTTTCGTTCTACGGTGTCCGCTGCGTACTGCTTATACCATGCAGCATCGTCCGCGGAGTAGACCTTGCTGTAATCGCCCTTCGGCTGGGCATACTGGTCGGCATGATACATACAGAAATCAATGCCGCCCGGATGCTCCGGCGTGAACTCGCGTCCTGTGATGCGGCCGCCGCCGATCTCCACGTCCTGATAGCGCGGGATGTTGGGCGCGTGTTCGCCGAGCGCTGTGAAGCCCATGTAGGACATCAGAGAGCGCGTCGCGGTCTCGCCGGTGATGGAGCCGGTTGTGCGATAATCACCCTTGGCGACTGTGCCGATCACGTCGTTGGCAAATGCGCCGCCCTGATAGAGAGATTTTGCGAAAAGCGTTCCGCCGAAGCTGCGGAACTGCGTCGGTGCGGACGGGATCGGCGCAGGCCGGGCGGCAGGCGCTTCATTTGCCAGGACAGAAGCGGGCACAGCAGACGGCGCTCTGGTATGCAGGAATCTGCCGGGACGTTCCTGCGTCTGGACAGTCCGTTCCGCAATGGTAGTTTTGGAAAGGTCATTGCGGACGGAGAAAAACTGTTTGTCGGATTGCGCAGTATGCTGTCGGGATTGCGATTCCACCTGTCCGAAAGTGGAGCTTTGCGTCTCCTGCTGGGTATGCTGCGCCTGCTCACGCTGCGTGATTCCAGACTGTTCCGTGTGGAAACCATCCATCGTATCATGCTGTGCATGGCGGCTTTCCTCGGACTGTACGTCGCGCTGGGTGATGCCGCTCTGTTCCTGTTGCAAGGCGGACTGCATGACCTGCGACTGTTCCGTTCGGGCTTCTTCGCTGCTTGCATCAAATTCATCCGACTGCACCACAGAGCCGACAAACTCGCCCTGTTCTGACTGGAACGCCAGATGCGATGCCTGCTGATCCTCCGTATGCAGCGCCGCGTGGAACTGCTGCTCCTGCGCAGTCTGCGTATCCTGATGGAGCTCGCTGGCATCCACAGAACACTGCGATTCATGGAGTGCTTGCTGAGAGCGTTCCTGCTGTTCCGATTTTACAGCGCGGAAAGAAACCGTCTGCTGGTTTTGGTCAAGCTGGCTGGTGTTCTGCCGCTGCTGCTCGGAAGCAGACTGCGAACCGGAATGGGTGTCGCTGTTGGCGTGTGTCCGGCTGACAGTCGCCTCGGCCTGCTGCGGCTGAACGATATTTTTCTCCGTCGTTGCCGTGCGCACAGCATCGCTCGCGATTTTGCGGCTTGCCATGCCGACGAGTCCGCCGCTGAAAAAGCCTGCCGCAGCCGCGCTTCCACTGCCGGATTTCCCGGATGCAGGAGCAGAACCGTGACGGCTGCGGCTGCCCAATGCGCTGCCGACCGCGCTGGTCGCGGTGTTGATGGCGCGCATAGCGATCATTGCTTCTGAGAGCATGGAGCCGCCGGTATGCCCGACGTTCAGACCGAGACTGGACAGAAAGCTGTCGATCTTCTGCGATACTTTCAAAAAGGCAATGGCGCACAGAAACCATACCAGTACATTGCCGGAGACAGCTTCCTTCCCGGAAGCGCTGACTGCGGATTCTACGTCGCTCTCGGAAATAGCAAATGCGCTAGTTGACATAACTACAACGAGGGTGAGAATCAGTAGACAGTTCAAAAAGAATCGTTTTCTCATAGAAACTCCTTAAATGGACAATGGATTTGCGATAAAGGCGCCGACCATGCTGGTAAACAGCCGCAGACACCATGCGTTCATGAGCAGCAGAAACACCTGCCCACCCAGCATCCGGCACCATGCCTTGAAGATGTTTGCTGTGGACTGAGAGCCGCCCATCGAGAACGCGACCGGCGCGGTGTAAACAAGAACGCAGAGCAGGATATACCGCTCGGCGGCTTCAAAGAGCAGCTTCAGATAGTTCCATGCCAGCAGCACAACGATGATGAGCACGATCAGCGTGACCGCTCCGTTTGCGCAGGCGCCGATGATGACCAGCATGACGGAATTGAAATCCGCAAAGCTGAGCGGCGGCAGCTCGGATGATAAGATCCAGTCATACGGTGTGCCGCCGATCTTCAGGACGATCTCGACAATGCTTTTCGCACAATAGGTGAGCGTGATGAAGATGATCGCGCGGAAGGTCAGCTTGACTGGATGCTCCGCTTCAAAGCCGGCACCCAGCCAGTAATTCTTAAACAGGTTCCAGACCCACATCAATAAAATCAGGCCGATGCCGATGGCGGTAAAAATATCATACATCGTCTCGGCTGCTGGGAAGTAGCGCAAAAACGTGTCCATCCCGCAGCCGAGCGCACCGAGTACCGACGTGTTGATGAGATCCAAACCGTGCATGATCTGTTCGGAGATCCATTCGACAACGCCGTCAAGAATCCCCATGCTTTATGCCGTCCACTGACCGCCGGAGAAGAACGGCGTGACGTAGGCCATGATAAAGCCAAGACCGTTCAGGATCGCCCAGGTGATCGCGATGCGCTTGAGCCATGCGCGCGATTCCTCGACCGTCCGGCCGCTGCGCGAGAAATTCATCATCAAGAGTACGACGGACGCGGTGACGATGGCAGCGATGGTGGAGATGAGAAGAATTTGCTGATAGACGTCCTTCATGATCTCCGTCGCCTTTTCCCAGATCGTCGTGGCCGAAGCCGGCTGTGTCAGAAGCGGCAGAATGCTGATGCCGAGATAGGCTGCGTAAAGCCAGTGACCGGGCCGCTTCTTCGGCGGCGGGAGCTGAGGCAGGTTGTTGGAAGTGTTCAAAGATGCTCCTCCTTTTCTTTTCCCGATGCAAAAAGCAGACGCCCGATCCGGGCGTCTGCTCGCAACAAGATTCAGTTTTTATATGCTTTTGAGCATCTTCAGTATAGCATATATGGATTTGCGCCGAAAGAGCAAAAGTGTGCCAATGTTGTGACAAAAAGCTGCTGTTTTCTGCAATGGTTTCTTGATACGTTTTTTCTTGTTCATAGAAAGTAACATTTTTATGCGTGTAAACGTTCAACGTTACGAAAAATATGAAAATCTACGATCAACAATAGATTTTCTTAAAAGTCAAAAGCACAAGATGAATTATATTAGACGTCGAATGAATGGGAAACGGGCGTATCTTCCAGAAAAATAAGCTCATAGTCATCGGTATTCGCATTGTGTATAAGTCGAGCCAAGTGGGATTGCTATAAGAGCCGATGATGAAGTTTGTGAAATGGCACAGCATCGGGGAAAAAGAAGTATCTTTGAAAAACAGCAACACTTGCGAAAAGTGTGGGTGATGCTGTGTTTACTATAATTTTGAAATGAAGTTTTCTGGCTTTTATATCAAAATGGAAAAACTATTTGTGAAACACAATATATTGTGTTTCACAAATTGATAGTGCCAACATATATTGATTCAGTGGGAATAATATGGTATATTATAATACAAATAAACAGCTGACCACGAATGATGTAAATTGTTGCGGTATATTAAAATCAATTTCATGTAAATCCAACTCAAATAATTTGATACGAAGGAGAACACATATGAAAATATTATTCCTCCAAATTAGCGATATGCACTGCAAAGCAGCCGATGCAATGTGTACGTTGAAAATTGACAAGGCTGTTGATGCGATAAATACACTGCCTACAGTAGACAAAGCTGTCCTTGTATTTTCTGGTGATTTGACGGATACAAATTCAAAGAATGAATATTGTATTGGAAAGAGGATGATAGGGCACTTGCTCTGGCGCTTATCTGATGACTTAGACTGTGGATTTATTCCAACATACATCGTTCCTGGGAACCATGACATGGATATTCCAGAAGGTTGCAGAGATGCTGCTATGATTGAAAGCTGGGATAAGCAGGAACATTTGGGCGATGAGTTGAATAGGATGAAACATTTTTTTTCGTATTCAAAGACGAAGAAGTGCTTCGAAAAAGATGGTCTATGCGATGTGTGCGTTGAAAAGCTTGGAGATGTTTCGATACAGGTATGCAAACTAAACTCTGCCCCGTTTTCTACTAGAAAGCCAGATGATAAACAATTTCATTTCTTTCCGGCAGAAATTAGGGAGAAGCTCGAACGACGACCCAATGTGGATTTAAAAATAACAATTATGCATCATCATTTTGAATGGTGTGAATGGGATACTAAGGAAATGATCAAGGAAGCAATTAAGTCTGATGACATGACTTTCTTTGGGCATGACCACAAAGCAGAATCTTATACAACACAATTTTCAAATGGACAAAGAAACACTATTTTTATGGGCGGAAAATTTGATTTGGCGCCAGGAAAGGCTGCAGATTTTAGTGCTTTCGTGTTTGATAGTGAGCAGCATTCTGCTTTGAAATATCAATTTGACTGGTCGATAGAAGGCGGGATTTTTGTGAGTAAGCAGCAAGGGAAACTGGCGCTACCGAAGCAACTCCTTGCGCCGAAAGAAGAATTCCTCAAATCACTTATGCATGATACGCAAAACGTATCAGATTCCTTGAATGACTATTTTGTGTTCCCAAAGTTTTCCGTTGAGGGTGTTGCATTTTCTGCATCAGAGCCGATGAGAGAGCTAACCGAAGAAGGCGTCTTTTTAGCCTTGGAGAGCAATCGCGCAATAAGAATTACAGGAGGAACAGGCGCAGGGAAAACAAGTCTGATAAATCATTTATATTGCAGTGCATCTTCACGCGGATTTTATCCATTGCTTATAGTCAACCGAGACTACCATGATAGCAGAATTGAAAAGATGTTCCGAGACCTTTTTGATGAGCAGTATGGAACAGAACTCAGTTATTCATATGAAATATTTAAGCAAGCCCCCTCTTCAAAAAAGATTGTTTTTATAGATAATCTGGATTTAATTCAAAACACTAAAGCTCGAGAGAACCTTATTAACACAGTTCTCGAATCTGGAGCAATGCTAGTATATACTTCAAAAGAGCGGCTGCAAGATTTGGAGGAAACCGTAAAGAATAAGCTGGAAAGGAAAGAAACCTGTACGTTAGACATTCGTCCAATGTATAAAGAAAGCCGGGATATATTGGTCACAAATATTGGACGGATAATGGGGAAAGGAAAAGAAGAAATTGAGGCAGTTCGATTAGCTATGGATTACATGGTACAGAGTCAAACATGCTTGTTCAGTTTTACCCCCTCTGATACACTGCAATATATTAAATTTTTCTTCCGAGAAGGAACAGCGGAAAATAAGAAATTTCGGGATTTTTCACTTATTTTTGAAACAAATATAAGAAACTCCATTCTCAATGTGTGTTCTGCAGAATTATCAAATATCTATCTCATACTTCTTGATTATTTGGCAGACTATATGTACTTTGAACTGAAGACAGAAAGAATTTCAAACGAGGATTTTTCGAGGACTGTTGAAATATTTAATCAGAGCCGTCGAACAGCCATTAACCCCAAATCTTTTCTGATTAGCTGTGTCAATGCAAATATCCTAACCGAGGTCAGTGATGACTTTGCAGTTGAGTTCCATGACAAGAACACCTATGCATATTTTGTCGCAAAAGCGTTGAATCGACAATTTGAGAAGGATCCAACAGAACTAGCCAAGTTAAAGTTTGTCATGCAGCATATTTGCTTTGGCATTAATGACACAATTATTCTGTTTTTATCATTTATTAGGAGCAATACAAAGATTATTACTGGAATTCAAATGGCTGCTCAAGATCTACTGAAGGAATTTCATGAGTGGGATTTTAGAGAAAGCAACATTCCATTCTTACAACGCGCGCAAAAAACATCAGCAAGTGTTCCATCTAAAAAGGATCGAAAAGAAACAAAACTGCATACGGAGCAAGTTGAGGAAAAGCGTCATAACACAATCAAATTTAGAGGGATTTTTGATTATGATGAAAGTGATGTACAAAAAGAGAAGTACATGATACTTAGAGCGTTAAAGTATACCCAATTACTTGGGCGCGGATTGGTAGATCAATACGGCAATTTAGATGCAAATGAAGTTGATTCTTTGGTGGGCGCATTATACTCATTACCGCAGAAAATAGTCTATGCAATGTTGAAGCCTCAACAGGAGCATATCGATGATACGGTACAGAGACTGCTTCAATTTGTAAAAAAAGCTATGCCCGAAGAACATATCACAGAGGATAAAATACGACAACTCTTGGCAGACGTTGGGACAACTTTGGCATTAAATATACTAAATGATATAGCATTTAATGCGGCAAACAAAAGCACAATTCATGCATTGGAAAGTTATACTTCGCAAAAATACAATGCTAAAATTTTACGCCTGATGATGCAGGAAAATGTTGGAGACACATCCGTATTCGTCCAAAATGCCATTGCGTTGCAAAGAGAAATTGGTAATGACCCATATGCTAAGATGCTAATAGGACGAATAGCATACAAGCACATAATTTACCAAGAGAACATTGATTCCAGAGAAATTAGTAGACTCATATCCGGAAATATCTTGAACGATCGTTCAAAAACAACACTACTTTTAAGCAAGGAATCTGCCTCACAATCCTAGCGGAGAACGTATAATAAAGGCATTCTCTTTTTCGCCCTCTAATCGTTCAAGCGATATTATTGCGAGCATCACGAGGTCTTCCAATGAAAGATGTACTTTTCCTGCATATTCCTCAAGATATGTTTGTTCACTTTGGGATAGCGTCAGGATAACGTTGATGTTTCGATTCTCCAAATTATCATCTCCTTTTTAATTATTATATGCTATTGTTATCGTGAAAAAACTCGATATGTGGCGATTTGAAAGGAGAATGACATGAAAAGCAATATCGTACCTTTGCGCATAGCATAAATCTTGCCCACCTGCACCCATTCCACCGATTCTTTCTCTGATGCAAAAACAGACGCCTGATATGGGCGTCTGTTTGCGACAAGACTCAGTTGCATATGCTTTTGAGTATTTTTAGTATAGCGTTTATTTAGATTTGCACAGAAAAATGGTGCAATGCTGCGACAAAAAGCTGCTGTTTTCGTAACAGAGTATTTATCGGAAATCAATAGTCCAATTTCAACGATTCCTCCAATATTTCAGAAAATATTTACTGAACAGGTTGCAAATTGGTTTTAAGTTAGTCGCAAGTTAAACGCAAAAAGAACGTAGCAGCTCAGCTTATTCTTAGTTTGCATTCATACCCATAATGACATGAAGATATAAGGCTGATGGAAGAACACCATTCCGCAACGCAATCCTGCTTATTTCACGGAATTGCCGTTGCTGCTCTTCTTTGTCTTTAGGTGTGCCAAGTTCTTGCTGTGCCGTCATCTCATCCATCGCTGTCTTGCACAATTCTGCTGCTTTGAACTGCGGGATTGTATTGGCACATTTAACTATCTCTTCTTCCGAAACTTTGTCATCCGACATCAGATTGAACGCTGCAAAGAAATCTTTTACTTTTTCCGACTTGGGAATGGGATAGTTGCAATTATATTGTTTTGGTGAGGCGTCTAAACGCCTCCAGAGCTCCTTTGCACTCCTGAATTCCACTTTTTGGTGGATGGGAAGTTTAATTCTCGCTTCACTATCGGAATGATAATAAAACACAATGTTTTCAATATTACTCTCATCGATTAGTTTGAAAATATGCGAGTCATTATTTGGAGACATACCGATAATATGAAGCGCTCCTGTCAATTCTTTGAACTCGGTGAAATGATAGTTGCTACCAAAAGTGAGTTCAGGATGCTCTTTATGAAGCAACAGTAATTCCTCTATCGGAGCGGGGAAAAACTTAGGCGAGACACCGATCTTTTCTAAGGCTCGAAGACCTTCAGCACCTTTTTCAAACGCGCAGGCAATTTTGTATTTATGTTCTCCCGCATAGTCAAAAAGGGCATTGCAGAAACAATGTTCAAATTGAGGGACGATGACGCTTTCTCCGCGTTTACATCGTATGCACCCCACCAGTGTCTGTGGGTTTTCACTATTTGCTGGTGTACTGAAATCCCCATGCAAATGAAACACGGGGCGCTTTATCAAGTTCTCAATATTGTTGTCGTAGTTAAGGGTAAAGACATTGCTGAACTCCAACAACCAACGTTTCACGGGTTTCCCCATAGTTTTGTATAGCTTTTGAATATCTCCATCGTTCCAGATTGCATCGAGCATCATTCTTTCAAAGCCCTGCTTTGCAGAAGACCAATTTTCAGCAATGTCAGAGTTCTGTAAAAAATAGACACGGAGAATAAACAGCCAATCTTCAAGCCCAACTTCATAATAATGCGACAATTTCCAGTTATAGCGCCGTTTGAAGTCTTCAAGGATAGAATTTTCGTCTTCTGGTATTATCGCGTCATATTTTCCATCAGAGATGTTATTGGCCCAAATAGCCAGTTTTCCAAAGATGTTTGCAATATCATCCCCGCTTATTTCGCCATTAAAGAGCGGAGCATATCTGTTTCCGCGTGCGTTAAAACGGATGCGCTTGTTGATATAATTATTGGTATAGGCATTACCACCGAAGTTGATGTTGATCCCGTTTCCTATTAAGATAGACTTGTTTACTGGCTTTTTCATTCAATGTTCTCCCTCGCACCAGTGTATTCTGCTTGAAATTCCATGAGGTTTCGTTGGAATCCCAGTCTTATTTCGCTGCCGTAATGCACGCTTCAATCAGTGCTGCTGGCACCACAATATTGGGCATGATAACCGGAATACCTGCGATGCTTCTGGTTCGATAGTTTATACATATTATAAGTATATCCGAAAACTTCCTGTTTTTCAATCTAACCGTTGAACCGGGTCCGTGGCTGCTATAATGCGATATGATGGTGCAGAGTAGTGTCAGTATCGGCAAGCAGACTGATTGGTTTATTATCCAGCCAAAAACTCCCTCACGATCCCCGCGCTATCCTGCGCCGTATATCCCCACAGCACCGAACTGAGCACCTCGACAGCTTCTTTCCGCTTCCGATAATACGTTCGGGTGCTGATGTCGCGGATGTGCGGGCGGAGCTGGTCGATGATCTCCTCGACGTTCTGCAGCTCCTGCGGGGAGAGGTAGGCGTAGTAGAGCAGCCAGTAAAATTCCTCGCCGTTCTTGTGCTTGGCGCGCATGAGGTCTACGGCGCTGTCCACAAGACAGAGCATTTTATGGCTCTGCTCGATGCACTTTGCCTGATGCTCCAGCTCTGTGCCAGAGAGATCCGCGCCGGCCAGATAGACGGATTCCAGGAAATCCTCAATCGTCTTGCCGTAGTCGATCCGGAACCGGTTTCGAACCTGACGCACGGAAACCTCCAGACTCCAGACGACATCGCGGTATTTTCGCAGCAGCGTCCAGGTATCGTGATAGTGGGGATCTTCGGTCACGTCTGCCGAGGGCAGCTTATTCTTTGCCATCGTCGTTTGCTCCTTTCTGCTGGATCGTGAGTTCAAAATACCGCGTTTGTGTTCTGCCACAGGAGAGCATCAGTCCCAGCCAAAGATCCTCCGTTTCATGCTCCCATAAGACTCCAGCGCAATCGGATAAGGGATATAACCTATACTGGAACCGGGGGCAGGTCGTGCAGCAAACGCCCTGTGTTTTCAAGAGCTTCAGGACTTCGGCAATCAGAATCTCCGTGTGCGATTTTGAAACGCTGATCGAGCAATCTGATGCGCAGTCCG
>JABLTR010075117.1_pt1 | contig 20983 bp, 19 predicted proteins | sample 7160071 | NCBI WGS metagenome assembly JABLTR01 (sample SAMN14651230, study PRJNA627086) | human gut metagenome | isolation source: feces | host: Homo sapiens | reverse complement strand
GGACTGCTTGCCCTGGTTAAACGCCTTGATGACCTCAATGCCGCCGATGTACTCCACAATGGCGCTGTTCATGGCTTGGGTGGTTTTGACCGAGCTCTCGTACTGCTTTCCGTAGCCGGCCATCACCGCCATCATGAAAGCCATGCCCACCGGGATGGACACCAGGCTCAAAAGGGCCATCCGCCAGTCCAAGACGAACAGATAAATCAGGATGAACACCGGCCCCAGCACATTGGCGGTCATCTCCGGCAGAAGATGGGCCAGAGGCCGCTCCATGCTCTCCACCTGGTCCACGATGACCTGTTTCATCTGGCCGCTGGAGGTGTCCAGAATCGTACCCAGAGGCATCTTCGGCAGTTTCTCCAGCACTTTCTCCCGGATAGATTTCAGGATAGCAAAGGTGGCCTTGTGGGATTGGGACAGGGCCAGGGAATACAGGGTGGCCCGGAGCAAAAAGCCCACAAGCGCCACTGCGCACCATATCAGGTAGTATTGTGTACTCTCCTCCCCTTTCAGCAGGCCCAGGATGATCTGCGCTGCGGCGAAGTAAGGGAGCATCCCAAACAGTACCCCCACCACAGCGGACAGGACCGCCCGCTTCAAGCCGCCCTGCTGTCCCTCTCCCAGCTCCCACAGACGGAGCATGGGACTTTGTTGTTTCATGATATAAATTCCTCCTTTTGGTTAGTAATTGCTAACTTTTGTACAAATGAGAGGGCTGCACCCAAAGGCACAGCCTCTTATCAGGACTGAGGATCGAACACGGTGGAAAATCCCGCCATGTGGTAGCGGTTGAGCATCTTGACATAGCGGTGGGCGGCGGCGCGGTCCATGTTATGCCGCACCACCTCAAACATGCCGTTGAAGTAGGCGGTGACGATGATGTGGATAAACTCCTCCGTCACCAGGCCGGACTTGACGCTCTCGCAGCCGATGACCTCCATGTACTTGTAGGTGTACTCTACCTCTATGTCCACCAATTCGTCCAGAAAGCAGGAAAACCGGGTGCCGTGAGCCCCGTCCAGCAGCAGACGGAAAACATCAAAGTGGTCGTAGATGTAGTCCAGCATTTCCTCCTGATGGCGGGCGGTGTACTGTCCCATATCCGCACGCTGTTCCTCCTCGCTGAGCTGGTGAAAATCCTCCTGTACCCTGCGGAACATGGACTTGAACTGATCCACCACCGGCTCTGCGATGGCCCGGAACAGCCCCTCCTTATCCCCGAAGCGGGTATAGATAGAGCCGGTGCTGGTATCTGCCGCCTGAGCTATGGTGCGCAGAGAAGCGTCCAGAAACCCCTTGGACAAAAACTCCTCCTTGGCGCACTCCAGCACCTTGTCATAGACGCCCGCCTTTTGTTTTGCCACTGTCATTCCTCCTTTTTCAAAACACTGTTTTATAACGATGTTTTGAATATAGCACTTTGAGTCTGAACTGTCAAGAGGGCTGGCAATCAAAAACGACCCTTGCATGAAACAAAGGCCGTTTTCTTGGTTACTTTCTGTTTTATGTTATTCGCACAAGTCGGGATATGCCTGCCGGAGCGCACGGAGGATCAACTCCGCCGAGCCGCCCGTGCCCCACTGGATTTTGTCCGTCATACATGGCTCTCCACACGAATTTTTGTTCAATCAGGGAAGTGCAAGAGGATAACACCTCCCATCAAGCTCCACTCTTGACAAAACCAGTTTTTTCCTTTACACTGCATTATAGTTCTGAATAGAACAATAATGCGCCTGCTGTTTATGTTGCGGGGAAGGAGGGCGAGGATGGAATTCTGGGATCATCTTTTTCTGTTCAAGCGGCTCTATGATCAGACGATGGACCCCATCGCTCAGCAATGGGACCTCACCCGGATGGAGCTGGACATCCTGCTCTTCCTGGCCAACGCGCCGGCCTATGATACCGCCGCCGATATTGTGGAGCGGCGGAGACTTACCAAATCCCATGTGTCCGTCTCGATTCACTCCCTGATCCGCCGGGGGTGGTTGGAGCGGAGCTACCTCCCCGGAAATCGAAAGAGCGCCCACCTCCGCCTTCTGCCTGCCTCCTCGTCTGCCGTAGCCGACGGACAGGCCGCTCAGGCCGCGTTGCGCGTACAGCTTTCCCAGGGGATGACCACAGAGGAGCGGGCCGCCCTGGAATCCGCCTTCACCCGCATCGGCGAAAATCTGCGCCTTGCGTTCAAAGGAGATGCCTAAGCAATGCTCTACACCTTTTTCATCTGCTTCGTGGCCGGGATCGGCGCCGGCCTGGGGACCGGCTTTGCGGGTATGAGCGCTGCGGCCGTCATTTCCCCCATGCTCATCACGTTCCTGGATCTGCCTGCCTATCAGGCGGTGGGGATCGCCTTGGCCAGCGACGTGCTCGCCAGCGCGGTCAGCGCTTATATCTATCACAAAAACAAAAACCTGGACATTAAAAACGGCCTTGTGATGATGGCTGTAGTTCTCCTGTTCACCCTGGTGGGAAGCTGGGTCGCCAGCCTTCTCCCCAACGCGACCATGGGCGGCTTCTCTGTATTTATGACCCTCCTCCTGGGCATCAAGTTCCTCGTCCGGCCTGTGATGACCGCCAAGGAGTCTATGGATGCGGTCAGTCCCCGGAAGCGGTTTTTCCAGTCTGTGGCCTGCGGCGTGATCGTCGGCTTTATCTGCGGCTTCGTGGGCGCGGGCGGCGGCATGATGATGCTGCTCCTGCTGACCAGCGTTTTGGGCTATGAGCTCAAGACCGCCGTGGGCACCAGCGTATTCATTATGACTTTCACCGCGCTCACCGGCGCGGCGAGCCACTTTGCCATTGGCGGTGCTCCGGATATTTGGTGCCTGATATTTTGTGTGCTCTCCACCCTCCTGTGGGCGCGGATAGCGGCCAAATTTGCCAACAAGGCCAGCCCGGCCGTCCTCAACCGGGCTACCGGCGCTATCCTTGCGCTTCTTGGTATCGTCATGCTGGCCGTCAATTATTTGTAATCACGGATTCCGGCACGGGCTTGGTTTCCCTGTGATGAGCGCTGACAATACGATGAGCGCCCCAGGCCGTTCCAACTTTGGACGGCCCAGGGCGCTTTTTATCATACTGAGATGTATTTGCTTTTTAAGCAGCCCGCCAGAAACGCTTCCTACTTTTCCTTGGTTGCCGGGATGATCCAAACATCTAATGCCTCCATAATATCACCCGGTTGGCAATGTAGTTCCTGACAAATTTTCTGGACCGTATTAAACGGCACCTCGTCATGTAACCGCATTGCATTTACGGTATCTTTTGTTAAACCGAAGCGTTTTCCAATCTGTGCGTCTGTCAAGCCACAAAGCTCTTTCCGCTTTAGGAAGGGTTCAAAGGTAATGACAGTATGCCGGACGCCATCCGATCCAATATCCATATGTGTTCATCTCCTTGTATAATAAGTTTCAAAGCAAATATTTCAGGTATCAGCAGGCTCTGAGATGCCCGTGATACAATAGCTGTAGGACAGCAGGGTCAAGTTCTATCATCTCCAGTTGAGCCAAAAGGCTACTTCAGTTTGAGTCTGTTCCCCTGAGCCGGAAGTTAGCTGCAAACTCATTGGCTGTTTGCCAGAGATAAGGTCGCCCTGTTGGCAGTGAGGGCTATCGCATTGACCAACTCTGGAATGATTCTAATAAGCAAGGGTGAGGATGCTCCGGTTATCATGGGGATCTCAAAGCCTGCTGGCCTGAAATCTCCACATGGGGAGGTGAAAATTGTGAATCCACTATTCGTTGGCATTGATGTGAGCAGCAAGAACAATGTGGCCTACCTGATGAAGCCGGACGGCAGCAAGCACTCCAATTTCTCTGTGCAAAACAATCTTGGCGGTGCTAAGCTGTTGTCAGAGAGAATCGTGTCGGCACTTCGTTCCATGCAGCTCAGCGATGTGGTGATTGGCCTGGAGGCCACCTCCATCTACGGGGACAGCTTGGTCTACGCTCTTCGTGAGGATGGCAGCCTGGGGCGGTTTCAGAGGAAAATCCATGTTCTGAATCCCAAGCAGGTGCGGAAGTTCAAGGAAGCCTATTCTGACCTGCCAAAGAACGACTGGGTGGACGCCTTTGTGATTGCCGACCATCTCCGTTTTGGCAGAATCAACAGGGAGGTCTACATGGACGATTACCGCTACAAAGCCCTGCAAACCCTTACCAGGGCCAGATTTGATGTTATTCAGAATTTGACCCGTGAAAAGCAGCGGTTCGCCAACTACTTATTCCTCAAATGCTCCGGCATGGCCCAGGACAAAGACATTCAGAACACCAGCGCCACTACTATTGCGCTCATGGAACAGTTTGAAACTGTGGATGACCTGGCGAACGCCAATCTGGATGAACTGACTGTCTTCATTGATGAAAAGGGCAGGAACTTCGCTGACCCAGCAGCAAAAGCTAAGGCTATTCGCAGTGCAGCCAGAGATTCTTACCGTCTGCCAGTTACCGTGAACAACTCTGTAAACCAGGCCATGGCCGTATCTATTGCTTCCATACGGGCTTTAGAGAAGCAGGTCAAGGTTTTGGACAAGGCCATTGAACACCAGTTTGAAATCATCCCGAACACGCTGACATCCATCCCCGGTATTGGCAAGGTCTACTCCGCTGGTATCATCGCTGAAATTGGCGATATCCACCGCTTTGAATCCCAAGCCTCTGTCGCCAAATACGCTGGCCTTGTCTGGAACAGAAATCAGTCTGGTGACTTCGAGGCGGAGCATTCCAGGATGATTAAATCCGGCAACCGCTATCTCCGTTACTACCTGCTGGAAGCAGCCAACTCTGTGAGAAGATGCGACTCCGAGTTTCGGCGCTACTATAACCTCAAATTAAAAGAGGTCAACAAGTACCAGCACAAACGAGCACTCGCTTTAACTGCCAGAAAACTGGTTCGGTTGGTCTTTCGGCTGCTGAAAGACAACCGCCTGTATATCCCGCCGGAGGGCTGAGCACACCGCTTGCCGCTCTGACGAAATCGCCCTGTTTCAAAAACTCAGGGGGCAGGGTTTAGATTTGTGTTGCCTTTTTGCTACCTACACAGTGCTTTTTACTCTGTTTCGCTTAATTTTTTTCTTCCTCACCCACTTGACTTCATACCATTGGACTCAAATAGTTTGAGCTATTCTCCTGCCTTAAATTCTAAATATATTCCTCCATGATGTCAAGGAGACAGATTGTATTTATCAAACGAAGCTGTGGGCAAAAGGACCATGAAAAGTCAGTACCTCCAGCACCGGATTTCATGCCGTGAGTAATGCTTTGCCCACATGCCCAATACTCCTGTCTTCACGATTCAGGTAATGTACCCGTTTGGACGCATCATGGATTTATTCCAGTTCAAACGCTCCGGTATAGAGCTGGTAGTAGGTGCCCCGTTCCGCGATCAGCCTGTCATGGCTGCCCCGTTCAATGATGCGCCCGTGGTCCAGTACCATGACGTCGGAATTTTGGACCGTGGAAAGGCGGTGCGCGATCACAAACACCGTCTGGCCCTTCATCAGCTTATCCACGCCGTCCTGCACCAGCGCCTCCATGCGGGTGTCGATGGAGCTGGTCGCCTCGTCCAGAATCATGACCGGTGGATTCGACACCGCCGCCCGCGCAATGGAAATCAGCTGCCGTTGTCCCTGGGACAGTCCGCTTCCATCCTCTTTCAAAAACTGTGTCATAGCCCTGGGGCAGCATTCGTATAAAGCCGTCGGCGTTGGCCAGCTTTGCGGCGGCAACGCACTCCTCGTCTGTGGCGTTGGGATTCCCGTAGCGCAGGTTCTCCATGACCGTTCCTGTAAACAGGTTCGCGTCCTGAAGCACCACGCCCAGAGAGCGGCGCAGGTCTGCTTTTTTGATCTTGTTGATGTTGATGCCGTCATAGCGGATCTTGCCGTCCGCAATATCATAAAAGCGGTTGAGCAAATTGGTGATGGTGGTCTTTCCCGCATCGGTGGCCCCTACAAAGGCGATCTCCTGCCATGAACCCCAAATGCCACAACTTCACCGCTGGACCTGTATCTGCGGAACAAGAACAGCCCTTGCCGGTAGCTCTTTAAGCGAACCTTGCACATTCAACACATTATATGCCCTATTGGTGCAAAATCTATGGACAAACCTCTTTTCAGGGTATATTCTGGTGAAAAATCATGGGAACGGAGGGTGTCTGTGGAGATAAAAAAAGAAACCGTTTGTGAAGATACCCTGTATATTTTGCGGGAATATTATCACCTCAATACGGAGCCGCTTTTTTTCTGTCCTTGCCGATGACTGCGTGTGGCTCAGTATTGGAAACCTCTTGGTATCGGGCGCAGAGGCGATTAAGGCGCAGTTCAAAAACGGGTTCATTATGCCGCCCTTTGAGCTGGAGGAACCGTCTTTCCGTCAAATCGAAACTGGCAGCGGCGGGCAGCTTATGGTGCTGGGAGAATATACCTTGTACGCTTCGGAGCAGGCTAAAATCATCTGCACTGTAAAACAGCGGGGCACATTTTGTTACAGGCAGGAAAACGAGGGCTACCGGCTGTACCACATGCACGTTTCCAATGAGTATAACGAATTGGTGGGCGACGAAATCTTTCCTGTTCAGGTGAGCAGACAAACCTATCAATATGTGCAGCGTCTATTGCGAGAAAGCGGAAAAAGCAATAACCGCCGTCTGGCGGTCAAAGAAAACGGCTCAGTCAGCTTTATAGAAATGAGTATGATACAGTGCATACAGGCATTGGAACGGGAAAGCGTCCTGCATCTGGTCAATGAGAAACGGCAGGTGCAGACTTCCATTAAGGAACTGGAAGCGGAATTGCCATCCTGCTTTTACCGGCTGCACAGAAGCTATTTTGTGAACTGCAACTATGTGGCAAAGATTGAACGGTATAAATTGACTTTGATTACCGGAGAAGAACTTCCTATACCTAAAATGAGATATATGCAGATACGCAACGACATCACGGAAATGATACAGAGAAAAAGAAAAAAAGGGGGTTGACAAATAATGCTCTTATGGAATAAACTCACGACAGACAGACAGACAGACAGACAGACAGACAGACAGACAGACAGAGGTAAATCTGCCTGTTTTTGTGTTGCCTATATATTGCAATAATCCAGGAAGCAGTTGTCCATTCCGACCGGATGGATGACCGCTTCCTTTTTGCGTTTTTTGATAGGCCAGCACAGGAACAGGAGGATCAAAATGAAACTGATAAGCCGAATTACCGCCCTGCTGATGGCAGGCGCAGTAGTATGTTCCACCCTGCCAGCGAATGCATGGGCGGTAGAAGCGACTGATACAGAAGGTTTGTGCGAACATCACCCGGAGCATACCGCCGAGTGCGGTTATGCTCCCGCCGAACCGGGCCAGCCCTGTACCTTTGTGTGTGAAATCTGCAACTCACAAGAGGGCGGCGAACCGGCGGACAAGCCTCAGCCCGACGAGGACGAATGTGTCTGCACGGAGCTTTGCACGGAGGATCAGGTTAATGCTGACTGCCCGGTGTGCAGCGCGGAAAGTGCAGACTTAAACGCCTGCAAAGGTCAACCAGTACAGGAGGAAGCAGAATGTATCTGCGAGGTGCCTTGCATGGAGGATCAAATCAACGCCGATTGCCCCGTATGCGGAGCGGAAGGCGCGGACCTGGCCGCCTGCAAGGGCGAACCGGCGCAGGAGGAAACCAAATGTATCTGTGCAGTACCCTGCACTGAGGGCGCAATCAATAAGGAGTGCCCGGTATGCGGCAGTGAAAATGCAGATTTGACAAAGTGCGAGGGCAAGGAAGTTGGCGAACAGGTAAAGGCGGTACAGGCACAGATCGACGCCCTGCCCTCTTTGGAAGACATACAGGCCATGTCCCCAGAGGATCAGCAGAAGGCCCATGAGAAAGTTCAGGCGGCCTATGACGCTTACAATGCTTTGACGGACGAGCAGAAAGCCCAGATCACCGGGGCGGAGATTTTTGAAAGCCTGTTTGCTTTTTTCAATGGGCTGACAAATACCATTGAAACCTTAAATAATGTGAAATATCTGGACGAAAACGGCGAGGAACAGACTGCGGACAATGTCGCCGTGATTGATAACCAGACGGCTGAATGGAGCGGCGGCTGGTATGTTGTCAACAGCGATGTGGAAATTTCCGACCGCATCACCGTCACCGGCGATGTCCACCTGATTTTGGCGGATGGCAACACCCTTACCGCTAAGAGCGGTATCGGGGTGGATGGCGAGGGCAACAGCCTGACCATCTATGGACAAACCGGCGGTACCGGCAAACTGATCGCTACGGGAGGCAGCGGACAAGCAGGCATCGGCGGTGCTGAGAATGGAACCATCACAATTAAGGGCGGTACAGTGACTGCCACCGGCGGAAGTGAGGCGGCAGGCATCGGTGGAAACTCAAATGGTACGGCTAAAAAAATCATAATAAACGGAGGGAATATCACAGCCAAAGGTGGTAGCGGCCGATGGGGTGGCGGTGCAGGTATTGGAAGCGGCTATTACAGTAGAAAGGATATAGGAGACATCATCATTAACGGCGGCACAGTGACTGCTACAGGAGGTACAAATTCCGCAGGTATCGGCAATGGCTACGCGGGTAGCGTATGCACCTTTAGTACCGGCCCGGACGGCAACGCCTTTATTATCGCATCCAGCATATTGTTGGATCAAACCGACAAAAATAATTGGAGCGGTGTGATCTTCGAGGGGAATGCGGGACAAGTTTATGGCAGTCCCAGCCTTAAAATGGAAGCGGCAATCCCCGAAGGCAAAACGCTGATTGTACCAAAGGAGAACACCCTTACCATCGACAATAGCGTGACATTGACTAACAACGGCACGATTGACATTTACGGTACGATTTACGGCAAATTAACCAACAATGCCGACGGCACGGTTATCAATCACGGTACAATCGACGGTTCATTAGATAACAGCGGCACGATAACCAATCAAGCCGACGCCGCGATCAGCAACAAAGTGACAAATAATGGAACAATTAGCACTTATGGAACGATCAGCGGCACTTTGACCAACAACGGCACAATCATGGTTGGTCCAGACGGCAGTATTCCGTCCAACAGCGGCGGCTCTGTGATTCCATTCCCCGATGGTGAGACATACCTGGACGCAAGCGGTACGCCGCAAAATATCCCCGCCAACGCAAAATTTTTACTGCCGGGAGCGACCACGTTGGACGGCTGGTATGTGGTTTGCGGCAAAGTCACTTTGACCAACCGTCCGACCGTCACCGGTGAGGCCCACCTGATTCTGGTGGATGGCTGCGAGTTGAACGCGAACTCGGGCATTAACGTTGGGGAGGGCGCTAACCTGACCATCTACGCCCAGTCCAATGGCAGCAATATGGGCAAACTGACCGCCTTAGGAAACTTCAATCAGGCAGGCATTGGCGGCGACGCAGGTGAATCAGGTGGAACTATCACCATCAACGGCGGCACAATCGCTGCCCGTAATGATAACAACGGTGCTGCGGGCATAGGCGGCGGGAACGAGGGCGCAGGCGGTGCCATCACCATCAATGGCGGCACGATTACTGCCAGTGGTGGTGGCGGTGCCGCGGGTATCGGTGGTGGTCTCTTTGGCGCGGGCGGCACCATCACCATTAACGGCGGCACGGTCACTGCCATTGGTGAATCTGGCGCGGGTATCGGTAGCGGTAGCTTTGGTTCAGGCGGAACCATCACCATCAACGGAGGAACGATCACTGCCACATATACAGTATTGAGCTCGGGCATCGGCGCAGGAAGCGGTGGCAGTAATGTAACTTTGGAAGTACACGGCAACGCTTTTATTATCGCGTCCAGCATATCGGCTCAAACCGACAAAGATACTTGGAGCGGCGTGATCTTCGAGGGAAGTGCGGGACAGGTTTATGGCAATCCCATCCTTGAAACGGACGCAGAAATCCCTGGAGACAAGACGCTGACCATTCTGCAAGACAGAACACTTACCATCGGCAATGGCGTGACATTGACCAATAATGGATCGGTCGATAACCATGGAACTATCCAGAAAAACGGCATGATCATTAACAATGGCACCATCAAAAACTATGGCACCGTCCAGGGCAACGGAGCGGTTGAGGGTAATCCTATCCTGTATCAAAGCGGTACTGTTGTCACCTTCTGGAAAGAAAATAGTCAGGTTACAGAAGCAAGCTATGGTGATACCATCACCATTGTGGCCACTATGACGCAGAAGGCTCAAAGTCGAGCTGCCGGGGCGAAACAGGTGGAGTTCTCTGTTGACGGAACTGTCTTTGCCACCGTTGATGTAGAGAACGAAAACGGGCAGATCGTTGCCAAAACACAGGTCACTTTAACCGGGGATCGTTGGACAGCAAGCGGCAGTGCCTACGAGATTATGGCAGACTTTGGCGGAAACGACAACCTAATGGCCGGCACCGGAATCGGGCAACTGAAGGTCATGCCGATAAATGTACAAAATGCAACAGTTGAGTTATCGCAAACGACATTCATCTATGACGGAACTGCAAAAACCCCCGATGTAATCGTCAAACTAGGCAAAGCAACTTTGACCGCAGGTACAGATTACGAAGTTGATTATAAGGATAATACCAACGCGGGACAGGCCACTGTCACCGTCACTGGAAAGAAAAACTATACTGGCTCGAAAACGGTGAGCTTCACCATCGCACAGTCTGCAACCGAGTTTGACGGCGGAGTGACGGTAGATAAGCAGGACAAGACCTATACCTACGGCGACACCATCACCGTTACCGTGACCCCCAAGGCCACCGGCGTAGCCCCGGCCAACAATGCGCTGGTACTTGCCGCACCCACAGCGGGTCAGATGGCGATTTACGAAGGTGATAGGCAGCTTACCGAGGCAAAAGATGTTACCTCCGGCAGTGAGCTGACCTTCACCATCGACACCGCAGAGGTGAACCTCGGCAGAGGGAAGCACACCCTTACCGCAAAATTTGTGGAGTCGGATAATATGGCGGCGCAGACGGGAACGGTAGAGGTGACAGTCAACCTGGCCTCTATTTCTGAGGCGAAGGTAACGGTGAGCGGCGGGCCGTTCACTTATGACGGAAAACCGAAAACTCCAACTGTGACGGTAGAGTTGAACGGAAAACCCCTGAGCGGCGGCACAGACTACAAACTCAGCTATGAAAACAGTAACGGCGGTGCAGATAATCTCACCAACGCCGGTATGGTCACTGTCACTGCTACCGGCAAAGGCAATTATACCGGCACAAAAACGGCGACCTTCACCATCGCGCAGTCTGCAACCGAGTTTGACGGCGGAGTGACGGTGGACAAGAAGGACAAGACCTATACCTATGGCGACACCATCACCGTTACCGTGACCCCCAAGGCCACCGGCGAGGCCCCGGCCAACAATGCGCTGGCACTTGCCGCACCCACAGCGGGTCAGATGGCGATTTATGAAGGTGATAGGCAGCTTACCGAGGCAAAAGATGTTACCTCCGGCAGTGAGCTGACCTTCACCATCGACACCGCAGAGGTGAACCTCGGCAGCGGGAAGCACACCCTTACCGCAAAATTTGTAGAGTCGGATAATATGGCGGCGCAGACGGGAACGGTAGAGGTGACAGTCTCTTATAAGATTACGCTTACCGGGCAGGCGGACAGCCCCACGAAGATTACTCTGAATGAGGCTGTAGTAGAACCCGGCGATACTGGCGCAACGATTACTTACGGATACAACACCTTGAATGAAGCTCCTGACAACTGGCAGACAGGGCGTGAGTTTTCTGGTCTGGCCGCCAATACGACCTACTACTTCTTTGCAAAGGCGGAGGACAGCAGCAACTATGCGAAAACCATCAGCCAGGGAGTAGCGATCACCACCCCCGAAAAGGCCGTGAGCAGAATCGAGATTACTGCCCAGCCCGCCAACCTGTCTTACACCAGCGGGCAGACACTGGATTTGAGCGATTTGTCGGTACAGGTGTACTACAACGATGACACAAACGAAACCCTCACATGGGCCAGCGGCAAGCTGACCGCCGCCCCTGCTCAGGGAACGGTGTTGACGGTCGCAGAACATAATGGCAAGACAGTCACGATCAGCTACGGCGGAAAAACGGCCCAAACCGTTGTACTTACTGTGGGCAAGGCAGCGCAGGAGGCCCTTTTCATCACCGGCGCACCCAGCCCCATCTACGAAGGAAGCAACTTTACGCTGCAAACCTCTGGCGGCTCCGGCACAGGAGCAGTCACCTGGTCGGTAGTCAGCGGTCCCGCAACGGTGGATGCAAACGGCAGCGTGACGGTAACAGGCACAGGCGACTTCCATATTAAAGCGGTCAAGGCCGCAGATGTGGAATACAATCAGGCCGAGACGGTCATTACGCTGACAGCTACGAAGAAGCCCAGCGGCGGCGGCCACAGCACCCCCACCTACCGTCCCGACGTGGAGAAGCCTGCGCATGGCGAGGTGTCCGTAACGCCTAAAAACCCGGAGAAAGGCGACAAGGTGACGATCCAACCGACACCGGACGAGGGCTACGAAGTAGACCACGTGACCGTCACGGACAAAAACGGCAAGCCTGTTGAGGTGGAGCAGAACAAGGATGAGACTTGGAGCTTCAAGCAGCCCAGCGGCAAAGTGACCGTTAAAGTGGCCTTCAAGCCCATTGAGACGAAGTGGCGTAACCCGTTCCTGGATGTCTCCGAAGGCGACTGGTTCTATGATGCTGTGCGTTATGTCTATGAAAAGGGCCTGATGGCTGGAACCAGTGAAAACACGTTCGGCCCGAATGTCATAACTAATCGGGGGATGATTGTGACCATCCTCTACCGGCTGGCAGGGTCCCCTGATATTGAGGACGAGAATTGGGGCTACCCCTACGTTGACGTAGACGCGAACGCATATTACGGTACAGCGGTCTACTGGGCGCGTCTGAATGGTATCGCCAGCGGGTACAGCGACGAACGGTTTGGACCGGATGATGCTATCACCCGTGAACAGCTTGCGGTCATGCTCTACCGTTTTGCCAAGGCGCAGGGTCATGACGTAACCGCACAGGCCGACCTGAGCGGCTATACCGATGCGGACCAGATTAGCGGCTTTGCGCGGGAGGCTATGAGCTGGGCCAGCGCCGAGGGCCTGATAAATGGCACCAGCGGCTCTACCTTGTCCCCTGACAGTTCTGCTACACGGGCGCAGGTGGCCGTGATCCTCATGCGATTCGCTTCCATCATAACAGAATAAGTGACTGCAGTGCGGACGAAGGTCCGCAATAAGGGCGGAGGGGTTCACCCTCCGCCCTTATTTTATCCTTTATGCAGGAAAATTTTGTATTTTTAGGACGTATCTATCCGACCACCTTCCCCAAAGAGGTGATTATACGACACATTGGCCCTTTTGATTTTTCCCGACAAAAGCCACAGATATGCTAATCATGTCTTTGGTAGACGAGAGGACGGCACCCCGTTTATGAAGTGTTCCAACCGCTCCATAGACATTATGGGGGCCGTCTTCACTTGTATCGGACTCAAATCAAAGAGAGCCAGGCCATCTTCGGCCTGGCTCTCATATGAATTACTGTTTCATCAAATTGATTTCTTAGATTTTTTCCCAAAAGCAATTCCAATTAACAGGCCAATCGCAGAGGAGACAAGACCAGTAAGAAAATCAAAAAATTCAGGGACAGACATAACCTTGGCAAGAAGGTATTGGCTAAGTGAGAGGGTAAGTAGCCCGTAGAGTAGATATGCAACAGAAAAACAAACCGGCATCAACCAAACATATTTAGTTGGCAAATGCGCTCTGCCTACAAAAATAGACGAGATAAGAGTCACAACTGGCATAACCACATATTGGACTACAATAACATGAAGCATCGCCATTTGAGAATTTTTGTAGAACAGCCAGAAGGTAATTGCTGACAAGACCCATATTATACCGTATAACCCTACAGCTATACGCAAATGGCGATTAGCTTTCATATCTTACCACCCTTTATTCTACATCCCTGTAGGTAAGTTTGGAACTGCTTGCAAGCTCATCCGGCATATAAAGATGGTTGGGAATGGTGCTGCCATTCAAGTTAATGCCTTCACTATAATACGCAGCCCATACCAACTCGGAGCAGTACCAATTGGGATTGTCCTCGTCGGCATTTAATTTAGACACTATAGTGTTTCCAACCACACTAATGATGATCTTATTTGCGGTTGCAATAATGACACCAGCTACATACAAACGCAAAATATATTTGGGCTTACTCCGGGTGTGGTGCAGCCCTTCTACTATCATAAACAAAAACAGTGGTGCGGCAATCCGCCCGATAATGCGCAAAACATAAAAAGCAAAGCAAAGACAGCCTCGATTCGAGCCCGACTTTGTTTTCCGCTCTATTTTATCAGCACAAGTCCAGATATACCTGCCGGAGCGCACGGAGGATCAACTCCACCGAGCCGTCCGTACCCCACTGGGAAACATTGAGGCACAGATCATAATTCTGTGCGGCGCCCCATTTCTGTTCCGTATTAAAATTATAATAGGCGCTCCGGGCCTTGTCCATGCTCCTGATCCGGTCACGGGCCTCATCCTCTGTTATACCGTCGCGTTTGACCACACGCTGAATGCGGAAGTCCATACCGGCGGAAACAAAGACACGGAACAGGCGGGTTTCGTTCCGCAGGATGTAGTCCGCACCACGTCCCACGATGACGCAGCTCCCCTGGCCGGCGACATGAAGCACAGCCTCCCGCTGGGCCTTGGACGCCATACGCTCCACCGAAATATTGCAGTTCCCCAGCACCAGATTGGGCCGCCCCACACAAAGAGAGTAAAGTAAGCTGTGCGGATGCTTTTCATCCATGTCCTGGAGGAAGTCCAGCGCAAGCCCGCTCTCCTTTGCGGCCACGGCCAGCAGTTCCTTGTCATAGTAAGGGATCTCCAGCTCCCGGGCGATTTTCTTGCCAATCTCACGGCCACCGCTCCCAAATTGGCGTCCAATCGTAATCATGATTTTATCCATAAGGCGATCCTTTCAAAAGTCTGTTTCTGTACTTTTTAGTTCAGTATAAAAGAAGCGGTCTCAAAAGTCAAGCGCATGAATTTCATGTGTATCCCAGCAAAAAACTAAGTGGGACAAAGCCCATAAATTTAAGCTGCCACTATCCAACCGATGAGAGAGGTCTTGACAATCTGCCTGTTTCCATTTTATAATTAGTCCCGATATAGACTAATTATAAGGAGATGGCCTATGGATCAACTACATCAGCTCAGCGCTCAATATAATGCCCTGTGGATTGAAACCAACCAGCTCTATGAAACCTGGGCCCGGCAGCGGGGAATGTCCCTTTATGAGTTGCTGGTGATCCTTTCGATTGTCGAGGCTGACGGCACGGTGCTCCAAAAAGACATCTGCCAGCGGTTTGCGATCCCCAAGCAGACCGTCAATGCGATTATCAAAACGCTGACAGACAAGGGATGGCTGGAGCTCAAGGTCTCGGAGCAGGACCGCAGAAGCAGGAAACTTTCTCTGACTCCCGAGGGGAGCGCACAGGCGGCGCAGATCGCCCAGGCGCTTCAGGAGCACGAGGCACAGGTTTGGCTCCGGCTGGGACTGGACCGGGCGGAACAGTTGATTGAGCACACCGCCCTCTATAACCGGCATTTCAGGGAGGTAAGCGGTTGAAATGCACATTCGCAAAGAGTTTTTCCGGTTTGTCATCCCATCCATGCTGGCCTTTGCGTTGTCCGGCATCTACGCGATTGCCGATGGGTTCTTTGTTGGAAATGCGATGGGGGACGACGCCCTGGCCGCAGTCAACATCGCCTATCCGCTGACGGCTTTTCTGCAGGCGGTAGGCACCGGCATCGGCATGGGCGGCGCAATCGAGTACGCCATCAACGCCGGGAATCAAAATGAAAACCGCGGCAGGCAGTACATGGGTATGGCGATCCTCCTGCTGGGCGGCTTCAGCATTCTCTTTACCGCCCTGTTCCTGTTCGCCGGTCCTCAGATCCTGGGTCTGTTCGGCGCGTCCGGCGAGATACTGGAGTACAGCAGCGAGTACCTGCGCTTTGTCAGCTATGGGGCGGTATTCCAGATCGCGGGAACTGGCCTGGTTCCTTTCATCCGCAACATGGGCGGAGCGGTCACGGCCATGGCGGCCATGGTGACAGGCTTTATCACGAACATTGTCCTGGACTACCTGTTCGTATGGGTGCTGCCTTGGGGGATGATGGGGGCTGCCGTCGCAACGGCAATCGGCCAGGCGATGACCTTTCTGGTCTGCCTTGTATTCTTTGTCCTCAAAAAGCACGCGCCTTCATTTCAGTTTGACGGAGAGGGGGGATATCTTGCATCCCGCATTCTGGGAGTGGGCCTTTCTCCCTTTGGCCTGACCTATTCGCCCAATATCACCCTGATCCTGCTCAATAAGAGCGCCGTGATTTTCGGCGGGAATATCGCTGTGACCTGCTATGCGCCGATCAGCTATATTTCTGCTGTGGTCATGCTGCTGATGCAGGGCGTCAGCGACGGGAGTCAGCCGCTCATCAGCCTGGCCTATGGGGAGGGCAAGCATGATACCACAAAAGCGGTGCGCGATCTGGCGTATCGCTTCGCCTTTGGAGTAGCGGTTGTCTGCTCGGTCGTCCTTTTCCTGCTGCGGGGCAGCGCGGCCCATCTGTTCGGCGCCTCCGAGCAGGTGACGATGCTTGTGGCACAGATCCTGCCGATCTTCATTATCGGCTTTGTCTTTGTCAGCGTGTCCAGAGTGACCACCGCCTATTTCTATGCGACTGGGAAAAATCTCTGGGCCTATATTCTGATCTATGGGGAGCCGTTGACGCTCTGCATCCTGCTCCTGATCCTCCCAAATGCCATGGGGAGTGTGAATGGAACCTGGGTTTCTGTCCCTTTGTCCCAAATCATTGCCATGCTGCTCAGTTTACTTCTAATCCATAAAAACAGAACGCTGGAACATCAGCTTCCCTCTCATGAGTAAAGTATCACTTGACAATTCTGATAGGTGGATGCTATCATAAAAAACGCTTGACATCGTGGTTGTATGATAACAATTCCAAGGGCTATATATTTTCCTGTTTCTGATTACAAACAGGAAAATATATAGCCTTTTAATTTTAATATGAGGAGGCTGTTTTGCATTGACTAACGCCAAAAATCTAATGGGGACAAAACCGATTTTGCCACTGCTGGTGAGCATGTCGGTGCCGTCTATTCTGTCCATGCTCATCCAATCTCTATACAATGTAGTAGACAGCATATTTGTGGCCTGGCTCAGCAATGATGCACTTACCGCGGTTTCTTTGGCTTATCCCCTGCAAAATCTTGTGTTGGCAGTCGCTGTTGGCTTTGGCGTAGGAATCAACGCCTATATCGCTCGCAACCTGGGGGAAGGGAACCAGCACAGGGTGGATCAAGCCGCTTCCATGGGGGTCATCTTTACCACTATCCATGCTGTTATTTTCATATTGGTTGGGCTTTTCGGCAGTGAGCCATTTTTACATATGTTTACCAATGATCCAGAGATCCTGCAGATGAGTGTCAACTACACCCGCATTGTGATCTGTCTGTCCTTTGGCAGCCTGTATCATATATTTATCGAAAAACTGTTCCAAGCGGTTGGGAACATGGTCGTACCGATGATTTTGCAAGGCGTAGGGGCGATTGTAAACATCATCCTCGACCCGATTCTGATCTTCGGCATGTTCGGACTGCCCGCTATGGGAGTTACCGGCGCTGCTGTTGCTACGGTAACTGGACAGATGACAGCCTGTGGTTTGGCGGTGTTCTGCTTTCTTCGGACCAGAACGGGAATTCGTATTACCCGAAAAGATATGAAGATCGATGCCGGAATCGCCAAAAGAATTTACGCAGTGGGAGTCCCCTCCGGGTTGATGACCGCGATGCCCAGTCTGCTGGTGAGTATCCTGAACGCACTGCTGGTGGGTCTCCACACATTGGCCGTGGCAGCATTTGGATTGTACTTCAAGCTGCAAACCTTTGTGTATATGCCTGGTAATGGTCTGATTCAGGGCATGAGGCCCATTGTGAGTTATAACTACGGAGCGGGCCAAGGAAGGAGACTTCATCTTGTCATCCGATGGAGTCTCGCTTTGACCGCCATCATTATGGCATTGGGCACCCTGATCGCTTGGGGTGTCCCACGGCAGATTATGGGCCTTTTCGATGCGGATGAAGCCATGATAGCTGTCGGGGTGCCTATGCTGCGTATTACAAGCCTGGGATTTTTGGTATCCACCCTGGGGACGGTAATGGCCGGCTGTTTTGAGGCTCTTGGGAAAGGACTGTATTCCTTGAGCATTTCTCTGCTTCGTCAGCTCCTTGTGATCCCACCTCTGGCTATGGTATTTTCTTTGTCCTGGGGGCTGAATGGTGTGTGGGCGGCGTTTCCCGTAGCGGAGGCGCTGGCGGCTCTGGTTGCAGTTTTGTTATACCGTAAAGTCATGCGGCAGACAGATCGGCAACTGCAAAATAGTGAGGTTGATTGTGCTGGGGGGAAATACCCAGGCAGCCGCAATCCCTGACAGTATCATACTGGTACTTGCTGTTCAAAATAAGTTGTTAAAGCCGGCCTGCGGACGGTCGTTTTCACAGGCAGCCATGGCTACTACACAAAAAGTACCGAACTCCGCCTGATGATCAGGGTGGATTCGGTACTTTATAGCGTCATGGCAATATCCGAAATAAATTTGCGGATCACTTCAAGCTGATACTCATTGCACTGTCCCAAAAGTCCGTCAATGTCCTCCCGTACTCGGCCGTTGTCCTGTATTTGATAGTCCAGTACCACGACGCTCTCAATAGGGATCTGGTAAACCTCGCATACCTGGAGCAGTTTGGGCAGGCTGATTGGCTGCTCACCTCGCTCGATCAGCCCCCAGTAATCGCTGTTCTCACCCAAGGGCTCACAGAATTTTTCGCGGGTCAGCCCCTTCAGCTCTCTGATTTTGCGCAGCTTGCGGGCAATCCGCTTTGCCCGTTCATCCACTCTGTATTCCAAGGCGTCAAATCCTTCCCGCGTGTATTTGTTTTATTTTATCGAAAATGTCGGCCTTCATACAGTGTGATAAATATAGTATTACCATTGACTTTTATATATGTTTGTGATTATACTTTCTTTGCAAGAAGTATTTTCCATGTGCGGCGGAATACAAAGGAGTGGAATCATGAGGCGGCTGAATGTCACCCACCCGCAAATCAGCCTGGAGGATTTCATCTATTACTATCACATTGCGCACAAGCGGAAAAATATCCGTGCGCTTAATCAGCTCTGCCATCTGTATCCTGAGCTATCCGTTATGGCGTTTCAAAACGATTCCCTGTCAAAGCGGTATGACCCATCAGAATACGATTACTACCGCTGGCACCCGATTACATTGGGAAGCGCCTATATGACAGAGCGGCGCATCATGGATATGGTGGCTTATCTGTTTTCTCGGGATAGAGCGCCCAAGGGATATAAACACAGACTCCGCACGGCTGCCTTGTCCTACCGGCTGATGTTCAATTATTCCTTGGACCGCTATCAGAAGGACTATGACAGGCAAGAACTGTGGTCGAATTTTTTCTTGCGACTGCCAGATCTCCGACACAAAATTGAGAGGTATCGCATCCACAGTTTGATGGAATTGGAATATCGGGCAGCGGAGTATTTTATGGATACCGATTGAGCCCAAAATAAGAAATAGAAAATCCCCGCAGATTCGGCAAATCTGCAGGGATTTTTCATTTTATTATTGAGAGGTTCTCAAACCTATAGACGCTGTCAGGGACAGTGCGGACGGGGTTGTTTGGTTCTATCTTCTGGCGGAGCTGGATGATAATATTGATCATCGTCAGGAGTGCGTTTTACCTGTGCTTGGGTACCGTCTTCCCACTCCTTGCATCCCTTACCGCCTTTCAAGATTCAGCCACAGTATAATCTCGGTCTCCGACTCATCCTATCTCTGTATCCCCTTGAATGGTCGGATAGATTATCTGCCACGCCGGGAGAAAGTCCAATTGGACCAGTGCGTTGCGGAAGGCTCTTGATAAGGGGTCCACAAATTCCCTTCGGCTGTGAAGCAGCTCCACGATATAAAGCTCCCATGTGTAGTGGGGTCCCCGCTGCTCCTTCCATAATGGATAATACGCCCTCTCTGCCCGGAACATCAGAAACTCCACGATTGAGATGCAGTTCTCGAAGGAATAGAGCTTTGCCATATGGAGCATCCCGGCGCTGTCATAACGCGTTACGGGAAAGTCCACTTCCGCTTCTTCCAATGTAAAGTCAAATGCGGAGACAGGGAACGCCATCACGGTGCTGAGCAGCACCCTTTGGGCCGCCAAAAGCAATGTTTTTTCCCGCTGCAAAAAGGCAATATATTCCTCCCATGTGAGGTCGGCCCAAAAACCGTCCGCATCGCTTTCCTTTTTCCAGGTGAACAGCGTGTCCTCCACCCGGTAGGTTAAATAGGTCAGGTACCCGTATGTTGTTTCTTTATCATACAGATTTGCGTACATGCCGGTGCGAAGGATTTGCTTCGCCAGTTCTTCATTTTGTTCCAAGTTCATTGTCTCACCTGATCTGGCCATTGTCGGCCCAATTAAAAATTCAGGAAATCAAGCCCGGCGGCTTTTGACATTGCAATTACCTTGCTCGGGTCGTTCTGCAATTCCATCTCCGCCCCCAGTGCGTTCATCAGCAGGCCGAAGGTATCGTGCATCCCCATCTGATTCTGTATATTGTATGTGGCGGCGTACTCCGGGAAATAGGTCCAGATATAGTTCATCAATGCGGGGTAGTTGATTAGACCGCCGGCCCTTAACTCCTCGTACTGCCCCCATAGTTCAAACAAGGCGAGGCTGCTGGCCCACTTGGAAAAGAACAGATACCCCAAGGTGCTGTCAATTCCTTCCCGCACATCCTCTTCGGTCTGCTCCGATTGCTTTAATACGGTTTCTGAGAAGTCGCAGTTCCAAATAGGATAGCAGACAGCG
>JABLTR010046789.1_pt1 | contig 21059 bp, 17 predicted proteins | sample 7160071 | NCBI WGS metagenome assembly JABLTR01 (sample SAMN14651230, study PRJNA627086) | human gut metagenome | isolation source: feces | host: Homo sapiens | reverse complement strand
ATCAGCAATACATCATCAAAAGTAAATCCCTTTTTCAAAAACTTAGTTTCCCAGTTTGACATCGAAAATATTCCTCCATTATCGTGCTATATATAAGCAATATAGCTATATTTCTATGGCATTCGCCAATTTTTTATTTTTACTATTCTACCACTATTCCCAAAGCATTTCAACAGTAGAAAACAGATTAGATAAGAAAAAGATATAAATCCGGTGAATAATTACCTTTTTATTTCATAAACTTACCTTAAATATGGTAACATATATTATACAGGGTAAAAAAAGACTGTTTAAAATTACATTTAAAACCCAAAGAAAATATTTTCATTAAAATGTTAGTTATTTTTTATTAAAACGCAACAAAGCTTTGTTGTCCTCATTATAAAATATTATATGAAACCATTTATTTTTCACCCACACAAAGGAAAGCTGAAAATTTAGAAATGAAACTGAAAAAATCCCACATTATTCCCCTAATTCTATTGTCAGGGCTATTAATCGCCAAACCAGTATTTGCTGAAGATAATGTTAGTCAAGATGACCATCCAATGGGCTACTACATCAAACAAGAGCAAGAGGCCCTCCTCGCCCAAAAGAACCTTCCTGCACCACAAACACAGGTTGCTCCAGCAACTCCAGAGGAGGATGAGTCTGAAAATACTGTAACCCCTACCCAAACTTTACCTTCTTCAGCTATTCATGTCCGTATGCTCTCGACTGCTGCTCCCATGCTAAATTCTAACACAAGCTCTCTACCTAGGCGTGATGCCGTTGATATTTCCAGCCACCAAAATTGGATGAATCAAGCCGATTTTTATGCTCTAAGATCGGCTGGTGTTAAGACAATCGTTGTAAAATTAACAGAAGGAGAAAATTACACTAATCCTTACGCTAAAAGTCAAATTAATATGGCTAAAACGGCTGAGTTGACTATTGCCACTTATCACTTCGTAAGTGATCCAACACGTATCCAGTACGAAGCCGCATACTACGCTAAGACTGCAAAAACACTTGGTCTCTCTAGTAATACTGTTATGATTGAAGACGCTGAAGCTCCCTCTACCGCTTATAATTGGACAAACGTCTCAATCGTTTTTAAAAATACCATGGCTAGCCATGGTTTCCATAATATTCGTTACTATACTAGCCAAAGTTGGATAACGTCCGGTGTTATAAATACTTCAACTCTTGGAGCTAAGAACATGTGGGTAGCACAATATCCACCCGGGACACCCAGTACTTATGCTGCAATGTGGAAAAACTCAAATACAATAAACTCCGCTTACGGCGCTTGGCAGTATACCAGAGAAATGCGTTTCAAAGGTGGAACAGCAAATCTTTTAAATAATGACTTAGATACTTCAATTGACTATAATAATATCTTTGGTGCTCCTTCACAAAACTTACAAGATGTCTATCGTCTCTACAATGCCAACACAGGTGAACATTTTTATACATTAAATTTTGCCGAAAAAACTAATCTTCAAAATGTTGGTTGGCGTTACGAAGGAATCGGTTGGCTTTCTTCCTCAACTGGTTCACCCATTTATCGAGTTTATAATCCTAATGCAAAAGGTGGAGATCATTATTACACCATGAGCAAATATGAAGCACAGCAACTCGTTAGCAAAGGTTGGCGTTGGGACAATAACGGAGGAGCAGCTTTTTACTCAAACGGTTCCAAAAATCTCTATGTTGCCTACAATCCAAACGCCTCATCAGGATCGCACAACTACACCACAAATTCCTATGAACAAGACAACCTCCTCAGACTAGGTTGGAAGTATGGCGCAGTCGCGTGGAAAGTTAATTAAATAAAATATAAAAAAAGTCCAGAAAAAATTTCTAGACTTTTTTATTAAGGTTATATCTAGCAAATTTTGTCTCAAAAAAAACCATTCTAAAAATTGATTATAATTTAGAGTGGTTTTTTTATTAAATACATTTTTTTAAAATTTAAAAATAGTAAACAAAGTATCAAAAAGCAAGGCAGCATTTGATAAAACAGCGATAACAATTGTTGCTCTGATTACCGTAATTCTTGAAGTGACCCCTAAAACAAATCTATGATTCCCCGCAAATAAAACAAGAAGTGGCAAAAGAGGTGTGATATACCTACCTTGAATTCCTCCAATTTGTCCCATTAAAGCTCCTCGGTCACCTGTAAAGCCTCCAATATTTGAGTAGTTTACAAACAAAGCAAAAATATTTAAAACAAATATTGCTAAAGCTGTCCAACTTATAATTGATTTTTTCACAAACTTGGTTTCTGAAAAGGCAGCTACTCCCACTAATAAAAACCATACTGCAGAGAAATAAATAGGAATTCTCGAATTTGAACCACTTAACGGTTTTGTAAAGGTAGAAGTAAATATTGAATAATCTGACCCTCCAAAATTGTAAGTAAAATTGATAAATAACTTATAAATTAAAGTTAAAAATCCGCCACGTTGGTGAGCAATATAAAAATCTGCAACAGCAACAAGAATGCCTATTGTAATTATCATAAAAATTCTTCTTGCAATTGGTGGAGTTAAAACTATAATAGATTTTATTATTTTCTTCAAAGGATATGCAAAAACTAAAAGAGGAATAAATAAGAAAACTAACCAAAGATTTGTTTTTGCTCCCAAATATATTATTGCTGCCAATAAACAAAGTCGTATCAGAGAAAAAATTGTAAATTTATCCCGATTAACAATATTAATCACCGAGGCAATAAAAATAGAAACCAAAAGCATCGAAGTGGCATCATAGGAAAGACTTGAAAAAAGATTCATCTGTACGGGACTCAAAGCTACCACCATAAAAAGTAGTTTCCCTCTTTTTACAAACTTTATTATCAAAAACATTCCTATCGTCATCACAAGCATATTAACTAGCCGACCACAGACAATCATCATTCCCATTGAAGGGTAAATATGATAACCTGCCCAGACACCAATAGCAGGGATTAGATGTCCTATAAAATTATAAGACAATACCTTAGGATACTCTGTAGAACGTGGGAGCTTACTCATCGGCATTTTTTGCACTTCAGTCTCAAAATACTTTTTAAAATAATCTCCATTTTGGTAGGCTGGTTTCTGATTTGCAAACTGGTCACCAAACCATTTTGAATCTTCTCCATATACGTTTATATCTGTTGTCAAGTGAACGATGTTACTTGAATTGACAAAATGGAAAACTCCATCTGGTTCATTAAAAAATGGCATCCAAATCGACAAAATCACTCCAAAGAAAAGGGCAATTACTAAATAATATTTATGAATCTTTTTCTCTATTTCTTCCCCTTTAGTGAAAAATAAAGATTTATCAGCTATTCTTTCATGCTGGTGTTGATGATTGTTTCTTCTATATTTAACTGTATCCATATTATACTACCCTCACTAAAATAACACCAATAACCACAATTCCTAAGACCAATAAAAGTAATGGAATAATTATAGATTTCACAGCACTAAAATGAATTTCTTTTTGAGGAGTGACAGACAGAATATTATACTCATTCGTTCCCGCACCATAGTCTGGAATAAGACCATTTAGTTTGAATGATTGATTACTTGCCATTTTCATACTATTTTTGGTAAGTTGTCCACCATTTGGTGAAGTTGAAGTTTCCGAGAAGATAGAAAAACTAATTGGAGTTTTATTCATGGAATAGTTCGCAGGTGAAGCAACCTGATAAAGAAAATAATCTTCTCCTTTACCTAAACCAAATAGTTTAATCAGAGACTCATTAATTTTTGTATTACGCTCAAAATTATAATTAAACCGTGTACTATTTAATTCAATTGGAGAAACGTCATTGTCACCAAAGACATATTGATTCCCTCCCCTTAGTAATGTATAACCTGCTGGGTCTATTGTAGAAATGCTTTGAATCTCACTCCATTTTTCTTGATTATCATATAAATATTTCTTACCATCAACTTCTTTTCCCAGAACATAAACGGAATCTCTCACCAGCTTATTTTTGTTCGTATCCACTTGAACAAAATTAATCCCTGTTGTATTAATTTTAGGGGTGGAGGTCGTAATTTGTGTCGCCGTTGTTGGAGAAATAACATTCGCCGTCATCCCAAAATTATTATCTGGAGAGCTAAATGCCTCAATAGGAATATTCATCTTAGTAGTATTAGTACTTGTCCCTTGCTGGATTGAAATATCATTCAAATAAACAACAGGAGAAAGATGTGCTTTTATATCAATGGATACATCACTATCCGTTGGAGGAATTGTTAATTCATACATATTAATTTGCGAAGAAATTAAGGTTGCCCCTATTGTCTTAGAAACTTTACTTAACTGCTCTGGACTAGATAGAGGATCAAATGTTACACCTGGATTAATGATAGGCGGAATTAGTGTAGCAACCGTATTAGGAACAGATGTTTCATCGATGACAATATTTGCATCAGGTCGAAGGTCAATCTTTGTAGAGTTTGTAGGACTTAACATCTTTTTACTTACTTTAAGTTTGTAGTGTATCTCCTGATTTAGTTCTACTGTCCGAGGCTGACCACTTTTCAAATTTCCTGAAGAAAAAGAAAGTGAAAGACCCAGGCTATCTGTATCTATCGGAACCTCCTTCATCCCAGGAGTCACTGTAATTAGCTCTACAATTCCTTTACTACTTCCATCCACAATCGCTGTCAGTCCTGTCGAAACTTTTGCAACAGCTCTCCCTTTAGCATCAGTTGTTTCACTTGAACCACTAGGAGTTCGCATTCTAACAAAGTTGCTAGGAGGATTAAAAGACATAATATCTGTTCCATTATTTGTCTCATTAATTGACTGAAGAAGTGTAAAATTTGTACTAAAGAGTGTCGAAATTATCGTTTTTGCTTCACTGTCAGAATGTTTATTATTTTCTCCAACAGTTAGTCCGGCAACAACTATCACGTGTTCAGTATTTTGTGTACCTCGCCAAGCCGAAGAATTCGTGACAGAACTCGGAAAAGTCCCCGACTTAATGTGTTCATAGGCTGTTTGATAATTTCCAGCCGCAAAAGTACCATTTTGAATAGGGTCTCCTGAAGCTGTGACTTTTATTGATAGATTAGTGGTGGAAGTTTTGTCCGAGGCGCTCACAACCTGTCCTTCAGAAAAAGTAAAGAGGAATAGCCCCAGCACCCCAATGAGAGTGACTAAGAAGGTTACCTTTTTATACATTTTATTCTCCAATCATCTAGTATAAGGGTTATTTTTTACTTACAATCTTTTTGACTTCAATAAAAAGACTGGTTTTCAATAAGATATTAAGAATTATATATATTATAGCACCAATCACTATTTGAAATAAAAGATTACGGAAATTCATCTTCCATAAATTGTTGAGATAGAAAACAACCCCAAACATAATCGCACCGGATAAAAAGTACTTCCAACATGATAGAATCATTGTCCCTATCTCAAAATCATTTCTCAAAATATAGAATTGATAAATTGTTACCGCGGCCTCAGCAATTACCGTCGCAATCATTGCCCCTGTAAGCCCTAAAGACGGAATCAAAACAAAGTTAAGTAAAATATTAAGAACGGCTCCAATTGTTACCGAAGTAGTGAACTCTCGCATTCGATTTAAAGGAAGGAGATATTGGATTCCCAAAACATTACTCCAGGCAATAAAAACAATAATTGGAGCTTCCATCATTAACAAAGGTCCTACAGCTACCCATTTGGGACCAAAAAAGAATCCCGCAAAATTGAGTGCTATTCCCATCACCCCAAACATTATTGGTATGGCAAGTCCAGTCATAAAAACAAAGGATTTTTTTAAGGTCTCTTGAACCTCTTTAATTTTTCCTTTTGAAAACAGATTGGAAACGTGAGGTAGCATAACTACACCCAAAGAGGTGACAATACTCAATGTTACTTTAATTAGATTATCTGATTGACTAAAGAATCCCGATGCCGTTTTTCCATCAAAAATCCCAATCATCGTCTTGTTGGCAATTGTATAAATTTGTGTCGCAATTTGTGGTAAAAAAAGCAATAATGTTGGTTTTAAATGATGACCTAAGGCAAGTGTTTTCCATTTAGGAGCAAAAATTTCCTTACGTAAATAAGGCCAAAGAGAAAGATTCCCAATCAAAGATGTACCAGTAATAATCAGTACATAAATAGGTAAATCCTTTGGACTCTTAATAAAAGTAAAGATAAAAATAACCGAGATAATAGAGACAATAAAATTACGACCAACGGTCCGCTTAAAGTTCTCCACTCCCATAAAATACCAAGAAATATCAAAAGCGGCAGCGATAATTGCAATACTTTGCAAAAGATAAATTTCAAAATTCTGTTTTTGGAATACCAAGAAAATACAGAAAACAAGAAAAGAGAGAGCAATTGTACAAAATCTCAAAAATGAAATTTCCCAAAAAATTTGACTTCTCTTTTCTTTGTTAGATTGATGATAGGCAATCTCTCGATTTCCATAAGTTGTTATCCCAATTGAACCAGCTAATACAAAATACTGGATAATCGCATAAGTAAAAGTATTTATACCTATAGCTGTTGTTCCAAGTACTCTAGAAATATAGGGAATTGTGATAATTGGAATAATCACAATTAAAAGCTGGTAAGAGCTATTCAAAAGATAGTTTTTTAATACTTTCAATCTTTAAATTCCTTCTCCACAGCCTTTAAAGCTGCATTAAAGACTTGGTCCATATCATAATATTGATAATTCCCCAAACGGCCACCAAAAATCACTGTTTTTTCATTATCCGCTAATTTACGATATTTCTTAAAAAGTTCTGAGTTTTTAGTGTCATTGACAGGATAATAGGCTTCTTTTGTACGATCCCAATCTTGAGGATATTCTTTAGTGATGATTGTTTTATTATCATCGCCTTTTTTGTCAAAATGACGCCATTCCATCACTCGAGTGAACGGAGTTTCAGCATCTGTATAATTAATAACAGCATTTCCTTGCTTGTTATCCGTTTTAAAAGTTTCTGATTCAAAACGAACTGAGCGATACTCTAATTCTCCAAATTCATAGTTGAAATATTGGTCAATCATTCCTGTATAAACAATTTTAGGGAATTCCGCTAAATAATCCTCTTTATTTGAGAAGAAATCAGTATTTACTTGAACATCAATCAAATCAGAATCCAGCATCTTATCAAAAATTGCTGTGTATCCATCTACTGGAACTCCTTGATATCGATGGTTGAAATAGTTATTATCAAAAGTATAACGAACTGGCAAACGACGGATAATAAAACTTGGAAGTTCTGTTGCTTTACGCCCCCATTGTTTTTCAGTGTAACCTTTGATCAATTTTGTATAGATATCTGTCCCAATCAATGAAATCGCTTGTTCTTCAAGATTTTTTGGAATACCTGAAAGACCTGCAGCAACTTTTTGCTCCTCAATTTTTGTCGCTGCTTCTTCTGGAGTTTTCACTCCCCACATTTGATAAAAAGTATTCATATTGAATGGAAGATTATAAAGTTCACCTTTATAATTAGCTACTACTTGATTAATATACCCATTGAACTCTGTAAATTGATTAACATAATCCCAAACTTCTTTATTGTCTGTATGGAAAATGTGTGCTCCAAAGTCATGGACATTGATTCCATGTTCTTTATGAGTGTACATGTTTCCACCAACATGTGCACGTCGCTCAATAATCAAGCTACGTTTACCACGCTTAGCTGCTTCATGCGCAAAAATTGCACCGTAAGGTCCTGCTCCAACAATTAGATAGTCATAGTTATTAGTATTATATTTCATTATTTATTCTCCTCAAGAATGTTTTCAGCTTTTTTTAAGGCCTCACTCAAAAAGTAGCTTGAGCGAATTTTATTTCCCATTTTTTGAACATTAGTTATCATCTTATTATAATCTTCCTCTGAAATTTCCGCAATCTTTTCAGGCAAATCTAATAAGCTGTTAACAGCTAATCCTAAATTGTTTTCCAAAACGAATTCAGCCAAAGCAGCCTCTTTCCAAACAATCACAGGAAAACCTGCTGCTAAATATAGAGAGGTTTTATGAGGGTTATTATAGCGTTGGTAATTACCGTATTTACCAACTCCCCCCTCTAATTTTTCACTATCCCATACTAATCCGTATGAGCCTTCAATAACATTAGGAACTTCGTCAGATGGAAAACTACCGAAGAAATGGATATTTTTCCCCTCTGCTACTTCTTTTGCCAAGTTAGGACCATATAAATTAAAATTAATTTCTGGAATTCTAGTTAACTTCTCTAAATATTGAGACTTTTCAGGAGTTAAATTTCCTGCAATTACTATCCCTTTATTAAATTTCCCACCAGCATTATCGCTAATTGTGGTCAGATAATCAAAGATTTCTAAATTAATAAGATGTCTTTCTTCATACCCTTCTTTAATAAGCCAACTTATCATTTTGTTATTATGAGCAATAAAATAAAAATTACTGTCTTTATAGTTCATCAGATTTCGATAAGCCGTTGGATTTTCACTTCCTAAACGCAATTCATAAATATCGTGTATTAAAGCAAAAACATGTAGATGTTTAGAACGTTTTTTTAAGAAATATAAGCTAACTCGTTCAAAATAAAAAATAGGAGGAAAATTTAATGCAACTTGACTCCCTTTAGGAAGAAATAACACTCTTATCATGACTTGTATAGAAATTATATAGCTGTATAAAAATCTTAAATATTTATTTTTTATATCTACCTTTGGAAGTAATCCTTCATATCCTAAGCTTTTAAAAATTTTGCTAGCATCGTTCACGGCTTTTGAACCAGCATTCATATTTTCACCCTGGACTGCATTAATATAATATTTTTTCAATTTTTCTTAACTTTCATCTTTAGAAGTTTACTATCCGAAAATAGCTAGTATTTTATTCCTAGCCATATCAGATAATATTTTCCCACTCCTGTGCTACTCTGTCAATAGTAAACTCTTTTAATCTTTCCAATGATTTTTCTTGATAATTTTTTCTTTCTTCAAAATCATTAATAAGATTCGTAAGCTGTCTAACCATTTCTTCTACATTTCCATTTTCAATAAGAATCCCATTTTTTCCGTAATCAAGAGCATAGCGACTCCCGCTCTGTTCAAAGGCTACTATTGGTAGACCAAAACTCATAGCTTCCAAAAGGACTAGTCCCAGACCTTCAAATCTTGAGGTCATCAAATAAATTGAACTGTTTAAATAATGGTTCCGAAGTTTCTCGCCAGATAAGCTTCCTTGAAGAATCACTCTTTCTTCTGCATCATTTTCAGATAAATAAGTCTGGAATTTTTTTATATTACCATTACCTGCAACAGATATTTCCCAGCCCTTTGGAAGTTTACCCGCAACCTGTGCTAAATAATCTATCCCTTTTTGAGGATTTGCTATTCTTCCAGTCCATGAAATAACCTTGCTAGTAAGATCAGAGACCTGAGTATTTTTTAAAACCAGTGGATTATTTATTACTCGTGTCTTCTTATTAATTTTCAAAAAGATGTCCCTATCCTCTGGTGTCAAGCATACAGCTTCATCAGCCATAGCAAAACCTTCACGCCAAAATTTGGCAGTATATCGGAAAGGTTTTTCTTCTTGATAAGTTTTTGCAGAAAAATGACACCAAGCAATAAATTTTATTTCAGGATTTTGATGCTTTAAAAATGGAATGAGATAGATAAAATCACTACTAATAATAACAGTGTCGATCATATCTTTTTGACAGATCTTATTAATCTCTTTTGCTTTTTTTGACATCCATAAACGGGCAAGAGGATTTAAATGTAACAAACCTAGCAAACTACTCACACTAGAAAAAACTTTTAGACTAAAATCACTTTGACCATCTAGCGGACATTCAGTATGTAAATTTTTATTTTGAGGAGTAGCCAATGTAAAAATAGCTACCTGATTTTTTTCTGACAGCTTATTTGCTATTGCCACATTTACTATTTCTGTCCCTCCTAAATTCCATGCAGGGACAACAACTAAAATTCTTTTTTTCATTTTTAAACTCACTTTTTGGAAATATTTTGTTTTTGAAGAGCAATGCGTCAATAACACAAAATCATAGCAATCTGGTACAGAAGTCTACAATATAGCTTTTAGCTCTGGAGAGGTTTATTAATCTCTCTCAGGTCAAACCAAAGCTTTCGTTAATTATTATTTTGGGCCTTCAGAATTCTCTAAAAAACGTTCTCCTAATTCTTTCTTTATCTGCGATGAAGAAGTCTTACCTCTTGGGAAATACATAATTTTTAAACTTGGAAATTCTTCTTTTAAAAAATCAAATTTCCCTCGCCAATCATCTCTCATCGCAAAAATATCAACGTCAAACATATCAATGTATAAAGTCTTATCATCCCATGTTTATTCAGGAACTACTAAATCGACATAACGTAGAGCTTCGAGAATATACTTACGAGTATCATACGATTGATAGGCCTTTTTTGATTTTTCATTCCAGTTAAATTCATCTGTAGATAGCATTACAATCAATCTGTCACCAAGATTTTTAGCATTTTTCAACATATTAACGTGGATCTCATGCAAAATATCAAAAGTTCCAGCAACCAATACAATTTTTTCTTTATCTTTCATTATATTTTACCTTATTTATACTTTCCAAAATCTAAAATGGCCGGATAATGATTATATCTTTTATCTTCTGGTGGAAGTGTCATATAATCACCATAATGTGCAGCCAAATATTTATCTGTTTCCTTTGGAATTTTTATTTTTTGTCCATCAAAATCAACACGTCTAGTTGGTAAGAGGTCATTTCGATCAAAAATTTCTGAAAACATTTTTGACTGATTCATATACATTACTCTTTGCGTTTGAGAAGAGTTATATTTTCTAGCTACTCCTTCACCTTTTTTAATAAAAAATTTAGGGGTAACTTTAAAAAGTTTGAATGTTTTTTGAAAGACTTTTTATTGTAGTATTAATAAAAAATAGTTTTATTCCTACTTGATGAACTGTAGGGTTTTCAATTGTTGTAAGATATGAAAGTTTCCCATATATGAAAGATTTTATACCTTGAATTTTTGCACGTCTTTCATTATCTGCTAGATTGTCAAATGCTAAAATATCCAGTACAATCTGAGTGGTATAGCTTTCCTCGCTCTCACTTCTTATTTCGGCCATGAATTTTGTTCCGTTTAGCATTAATCCTGCAGATCTAAGATATGGAAATTTTTCATTTCCCTCACTACTCATAAGACTATATTTTTCATTTTGTGAATTATTCATGACTTGTATAAATTTATCATAATTCTCACCAGTCATTCCAACGTCAATATCATCATCCCAAGGTATCATCCCATTGTGCCTTACAGCTCCAGGTAAACTTCCACCTACTAAAAAATAATCAATATCGTTATCTTAGCATATTTTATCAAAATCTGCTAACATCATTCGTAGTATCTCTTGAAGTCGTTCCAAAGTCTCCGAATCATATTTCTTTTCACTCATTTATAAAAATACTCTTTCTATGTTAAAATTTTCTTTGCTAAGCCTCGAATAAAATCATTATTCCACACTCTTACTGAAATACCTAAATATATTTTATATAGTATTTTACTTTTGTATAAAAATTTGCGGCTATGACTTTGCTTTGAAAAATACTGATTTTGTTTATAAATTTTTTCAAAAAGCTGAATTGCATAGCTAGAACCATCTTTAATAGATTTCATTGCTACATAGTCATTTTCATTCATACAAAGTTGATAAATATAATTTAAAGCTTCAGGATACTTATCTTTTACAAAATTTATTTGAAAATCATTTTTTATAAATATAGCTTCATTTTTTTCGGTAATTTTTGACTGGGTGATACTCCCCGAATTAACACGATAATAATAATCTAGGCTATCAACTAGAAAGATATCTTTTGCCCTATCCACAATTGGTAAAATGATTGCTGTATCTTCATGTATTGTAAGATTAGGGTATCTAATATCTTCGAAAATATTTCGCGTATAAAGCTTACCTATTGGCCCAAACGAAGGATAGTCACTTGCTTGAATTCCTTTAAGCTTTTCTAAAAAATTGGCAGATAATTTTTTTACCTCTCCAATTCCTTGATTTCTTTCAAACTTATCCTGATTATTAGTGAATTTTGAAATTGAAAATCCAATTTTTACATCTTTCAAGGCATCGTATAGGTGTTCGATGGTCTCTGGATTTATTTTATCATCTGAGTCAAGAAAAAATAAGTAATCACCACTCATATGATTTAGACCAAAGTTACGGGTTAAACCCGCACTACCATTATGCTCTACAAAATGAAGGATACGTGAATCTCTTTGAGCTAGCTGCTTTCCCAAATTTATTGAACCATCAGTTGAATTATCATCAATTAACAATATTTCTAGATTAGTATAAGTTTGAACAAGAACAGAATTTACGCACTCTTCTAAGTATTCTTCTGCATTATGTACAGGAATAATCACACTGATAAGTGGGTAAGTTTTTTTTATTATTTTCTCGTTAATCACTTTGCTTTATTTTTTCATCCTTTTAACAGTATTCAAAAGTCCACGTTCCACAACACGCCAAGTTTTATTCGTTTGAACTAGATTACGGAATTTGACCGCTGGATTTATAATTTTCCCACCTGTTTTAACAAGCAGTCTACTCAAAGATAATATTTCATCATCTTTTTCAATAGACTCGGCTCTTAAAAAGTTTGTGAAATCTTGGGTTTCTTTTTGACGAATTGTTTTTTCTGGAATTGATAGATTAACAACGTATTGAGCAAGAATGAGCTCGGAAAATCTTTGTTTCAATACTTTTTTAACTACTGAACTTGTTTCAGGTGGCAACGTCTTAATAAAATCCCATTCATGTTTTAACATTGCTAAATGCATGGCCCGATTTTTAACCATATTTCCAATCGCCATACTCTGTGTCCCTGAATTTACTCGATAAACATAAACTGGGAAATCTAAATAGACTAGTGTCTTCACAAAGGGAAGTGGGAAAGTGATGTATTCAACATCGACGTAAAACATTTTTTCATCAATTTTAATCTTGTTATTTTTCAAGATTTCTGTTTTATAGGTAACGGTGTGCATTGGAGGAATCTTGATTGCTTCCACAATCTCTTCATAATTATTAAGCTGATGACTCTTTATTTTTAGCTCCATCATTAAAGTTTCAGCTTTTGTTACTTCATCATGCTCAAAATAAGGATTATTGATTAAGTCTACATCCGTATCTTTTAGAAAATCAACCAGCTTTACAAGATTTTCTGTTTTTACCCAATCATCTCCGTCGACTACTTTAAAATATTTTCCTCTTGCTTCAAGAATTCCACGGTTGATGGTAGAGCCGTGCCCACCATTTTCTTTTTCAATAACTCGAATGGTTTGCGGATATTTTTCAGACCATTTAGTAGCAACTTCAACTGTTTTGTCCTTAGAACCATCACTTACAACAAGAATTTCAATGTCATCAACAATGGAATCATCCAACAAGAAAGGCATGCACTCATCAATATATTTTTCAGTATTATAACTTGGTACTGTAATAGTTAATATTTTATTCATGTCCTTCTTTCTCTTCTCCATCATTAATTTTCTTTTTTAGTAAAGATACTTCTTGTACTAAATTCTTTATTTCCTTTTCAGCAGATATTAGTGAAATTTGATATTTCAGACAGATCAGTAATAAAGCACCTACTAAGAAATACAAAGCTAGTGAGGTTAAAGTTCCAATTCCCAATAAATGAGCGATACTCGTTCCAAAATCAGGAATAAGAGAACCAACAAGCAATATGAGAGCTATAACAAACCATTTTAGCATATGTCGTATCTCTGCTCTATCTTTACGAACTAAACGAATAGTATAGACAAAGAAGAATGCTGCCAAAATAATTGCTAGTATACGAAGTTGAATGTACATTATTTTTTCTCCTTTCCTAATAATGAGCTCGCAATAATAGCCAAAGATACACTTATCATATAACTGACTCCTTTTACCATATTAATACTTGAAACCCCAGTAGTTCGTTCAAACATCCTTACTCCCACTTCTTTTACACGAATATTTTTAGAAAAGAGGTGCATGTAGCTTTCAGGTTCTGGATATTGTCTTGGATATCTTTTAACAAATTGCTCAATCACTTTACGATTTCCTGCTCGATAACCGCTGGTAACATCTTTAATTTTTATTTTAGAAGACATATAAATTAAAGATGATAGAATTTTTATACCCATTTGACGTGATTTTGAAGACTTAAATTCAGAATTGCTTTCGTCTAAAAATCTAGAACCAACGGTAAAATCAGCTTCATCATTCAAAATAGGCTCTACCAGATTTGGTAAAGAATGGATATCATGCTGACCATCTCCATCAAATTGAACGGCTATATCGTAAGAATTTTGTAGGGCATAAAGATAACCTGTTTGTACGGCTCCACCTATTCCGAGATTTTGAATCAATTCAACGTGGTTAATGTTGTTTGCCATCAAAATTTCTTCTTCGTTGTCAGTGGATCCATCATTTATTACTACATAATCTAATTGATAAGGACAAGTGGCTTGATAGTCCTCTACAATTTTTAGATTTTCTAATATTCCTTCGCCCTCATTATAAGCCGGGATAATTAGTAAAATTTTCATTTTCTTGTCTTCGGACACAGTGCCAAGTTCTCCTCATAATATTTGCGCTGTACAACTTTCTATACAGTTTTCTAATATAAATTTTACCATAAATTACTTATTTTTTTTATTAAGTCCTAAACGGTATACAATAATTACTTTAATCTTTTTAAAGATCATTTTAACCAGATCCCGTAATTTTGTCTGTGTTAAATCAGTCTCTACAGAACGTAAGAGTCGATTTGCTGAAATGTTCGCAACAAACCCATTATTTGTTTGTATTTGAGAAATACGGAAATCATAGCCATTTGCCCACGAAACATAAACAAGAAGGCGTTCAAATGCATGTAAAATACTATTATATGGTAAAGGCTCTTCTGGAACGTCAGCCTGAATATTAACATTTAATAAGTTATTCAAAGCTTGAGGACGATACCAAATCATTGTGCCGTAACTCATCACATAGCTATCTTTCTGCTTCAATTCTTTGGAATTTTCAAAGTCTATTTTTTGCCAAATTTCTTGCATATCTGGCCAAATATCACGTTCAGTGATGTATGTTGGCCCATAAAAATGTTCAAAAAATGATGGAACGTCAGCAATCATTAAGCCAAGCTTTGGATTTTTTTCAAATTCTTGAAAAATGGCTTGAGCAGGTTCTAATAAAGAATATTCAATATCTCGTCTCCAAGATTCTCCCACAATCCAATCGTTATCTTTTGATTTTTTAGTGTGAAAATGTCCGCAAAGATCATAATCTGTCATTAATTCTGAAACTTGCATCCACGGAAGAACGTCTCTTCCTTTATTACCGGTTACGATAACTTTTTTTATTTGTGGAAGAGGATAATTTTTAAGAATTTCTTCATACTTTTCTTCTGTATCTGTGGTGATATATAAATCATAATTTTGAACATATTTATCAAAATAATTAAGATATTCAAGAATTAGGTCAAGATAAAATGCATGAAGGTGAATACCAATTTTCAAATTAGTTTTCGAACTTACTTCTTTTGTGAATTTCAGTGTTTTTTCTTCTAACATGTATTCACGGTCCGGATAATCTACTTCTGTCATGTGATTAACAATAAGTTTAACCGGAAAAGAAGTTTCTTGTTTTAAACGTTCAATCACTAAAGGAGTATAAATATTTTCTGCACCATAGCTGAAAGCTTTTATTTTTAGGAAAGGAATGTGTCTTTTCAACAATTCTGGTAAATTGAATACGGAAAAATCATGGACAAGCATGCCTGCCCACTCTTCTTTACGTGTATCAAATACAACTCCTGACTTAAATCCAGCATCTTCAAAATACTTGGTCATTGCTGTTTCGTATTTTACGATAACTTCTACAACATCATCTAAAACTTCAATATTTGCCCAAAAATTTTCAAATGCTCCACTCTTTACAATTTTTTGTTTATAGTTGACAAAATAGCTTTGAATATGGTCGGGTAATACAATCGCTTCTCGATTTTCCCAAGGTTTTACCTTATGGCTTCGATTATTAGTAATTCCCCAAAAGTCAACGCTTGTATCTTTGTCAAATTTTGCTAAAATTCCTTCAAAATCATAAACAGGACCAAAACATGTATCATTCATAACAGTAACTGAATCATAAGAAGCCAATTTATCAAATCCATAATGCTTCATCGCGTCTGACCAAGCGACAAAATCATACCCCTTGTTTTCACGTTGCATAAAACCGTCAATAAGATTTTGCCCTGTTAATGTTGATAAATCGTTCTCATCCATCTGACTATTTGAAATGAAGAAAATCTCTTCAAAATTCTGACGTAAATGGGTTAGTTGATATATAACATGGTCGCTTAATTCGTTATTTCGGTTAAAATGTACGTATAGTAATAATTTATTGTTCATGTTTCTTTCCTAAGGGGTGTAGAAGTTTGTTTAATATTCGATAAGCTAGGGAGTTGGTGATATCAGAAATCATTTTTTCTTGGTTAGCAATATGAGTATCTTTGTCAGCTATGATTTTTCTCATTATCTCTTCTTGGGTATTATGATTAATGAGTTCTTGTTCTTTGTCAGCAAGTTTTTGCTCACTATCAATTACTAGATTTTGGTAGTTGTCTACCCAAAGTAGTAAATTTTTTTGTAAGGCTTCTATCAATTCTGCTGGAATTTTTTGAATATATTTGTTGATGATATAGAAATAGGATTTATAATAATTTTCCCAATTGCCGCGCTTACTTAAGGACTCATTTAATACTCTATAATTTAACTTTGTAGTGGAGACATAAACTGGTTTTGCTTCATTGTTTATAATTAAATTAAGCCAAAAGTCGTAATCTTCAAGAGTTTGGTTATTCAAAGATTCATCAAATTTTGCATCAACAATCTTAGAAGTCCTGACAAGTGATGAGGCATCAATTAAATTCCCCACAATTTCTTTTTCAAAGCTGTATTCTAAGTCTGGACGTAAAACGTCTCTTTGGGCATTAAAATCCCAAAGTTGACAATAAGCAATGTCTGAATTTGTTACTGACAATTCTGTCAGTAATTTTTCGATATGATCATCATTTAAAAAGTTATCACTATCTACGAACAACAGAAAATCGCCAGTCATTTTACTCAAAGCATCATTTCGGACGTAGCCCAAACCTCTATTTTTTTCTGAAAAATAATGTGTTTCTGTAAACGGAGAATCTTGCAACACTTCTGAAATTACCTCTCCAGAAGCATCTGTTGAACCATCATTAAAAATTAAGAGTTCTATTTCTTGATGAGTTTGCTCAAAGATACTGCGCAAGCATTCCTCAATGTATTTTTCATGATTATAACATGTCACTACGACTGATACTTTTTTATCCATAATTTCACCTATTTAAAGATATAATGTTCTATTCCTGAGCGGTATTCATCCATTGGTAGATGCAAGTGGTAAGACCTAAGTGTGGTAACACCTAAGTTCAAGACAAGGGCCATTAAACTAACAAAAAGTACGATTCTTCTCAACCAACTTCCAGTTGATTTAACTGAAATTTTTTGGGCTAGAAGGGTCAAAATTGGTGCCAAGAGTAAGATAAAGACTGTGAAGTATCTTCCTTGTGGCCCTGTGATTACGTGTTCAGTAAAAGCTGGGTCAATGGCAAATTTAAATAATACTCCAAACAGATTAATCAAGTTAATAAGTAAACCTAACCATGCAAACCAACGCGGCACTTGTTCTTTAGTATAAGATAAGAATAAAAGAATTAATGCACCATATTGGATTGGATAAAACCAAGCAGGTATTGCTGCTGTTGAAGTTCCACTGATAACTTGAGTTGTTAATACTGAGTAATAAGGCTCCATGAACGTGTAAAGGAACTTACTTACTACAAGGCGTAATTGGTCATGATATCTAAAAATATAAACCAAAGCTCCTAGGCCAATTAATACACCACTTCCAATAAGAACTTGTAGTTTTGTTAAGCTAAGTTTTAATTTTTTCGCAACTATTACTATAAATACTGCCAAAACAATTAAATAAAGTAAGCGTGAGTTGGCCTTTGAAAAATACAAGGCAATCGACGGAAGAATAATTCTTAAGAAAAAATCTTTTAGCTGAATTTCTTTATTTTCTTGCAACTCTACTGCCAAGTTAATCAAGGTTGCACTTAGCCAAGCAAAAACAATATAATTATAAGAATCATAACTTAAACTTGTAGCAAATTGAATAGCAACAGGAGTGACAGATATGATTGTGAATATCATTTGGTAAGCTTTTAGTTTTTTGATGATAAAATACATCGTCAAAACAAAGAAAATTAAACTAAATAACCGAGCAACCAAGACCATCGAACCTACTGATGGGTAAATCATATAACCCACTTTTACGCCCAAAGCAGGAATTAAATGCATGATATACTGATACCATTTTGTTCCTAAGGCACGCTTATCTGTTACTTTACTTTTAGAAACTAGTGGAAGTTTTATTTCGAAAAAATCTTTGAAATAAGTTCCATCTTTCATTTTCGTTGTGACCGTTGTAAAAGGAAGAGGTGCTGATTGATAATCCTCAGCAGGAAAGCCAATTTTTGTTCTATCCACAACTGTATTTGAAAGATAAGACGATTTATCAAAATGATAACTTGAATCCGGCTCAATAAAAAGTGGTTGAGCAATCGCAAAAATCAAGCCAGCAACAAGAGTAACAATTAAAAAAAGTCGCTCTGGTTTCATTATTTTTTTAGTTTTAGTCTTTTCTTTAACCAAAATTCCAATCTCCATTCCGCAAGATTAGGCCGCTTGCTGAATCTTTAGCACTGAGGTCATCTTTTGGAATGTCGAGACGATTAATAATAATGATTTTTTCATCGATATCATAAGCAACCATTTCATCTTTAGCATTCCGCACTGAAACTTGTAGCTTGAGTTTTAAATTATTAACTTGGTCTAGTTTGCATTCATAAACAGCTCGTTTTTCACCTTGACCTTCGGTCAGGTAATCCATTGAGTTGTCATTATAAATCCAGATATTACGATCTGCATCGGTTAATGAGAAAGCAACATAAGTTTGAATATTTTCTTTAACATTATAAGAAACTTCAAATTTAATGGGTTGTTCTGGCGTTGTTTGTACTGGTGATAATAAATTTACTTTTAAATCACTGACAAACTCTTCAACTTCTTCTGTTGATTCTTCTTGAGCCGCTTTAAGACGTTTTAAATTGTCCAAACTGTATTGGTTAGCAACTTTATCTACATTTCCTGCAACTTTAATTAGACCATCTTCGATAAGTACCGCTTTATTACAATATTTTTTTACGGCATTCATGTCATGGGTAACTAAAATGGTTGTTAATCCAGATTTTTTTCTTTCCAAGAAATAATCATTACATTTTCTTTGGAATGCTTCATCCCCAACAGCCAAAACTTCATCTAAAACAAGAACATCTCCTCTTGCTTTGATAGCAACTGAGAAAGCCAAACGAACTTGCATCCCACTAGAATAATTTTTGAGTTTTTGGTTCATAAACTCATGTAACTCTGCAAAATCGACAATTTCGTCATACATTTCATCAATTTCTTGAGTTGAAAATCCAAGCATCGCACCGTTCATATAAACATTTTCACGGCCTGTAAGCTCGGGATTGAAACCAACACCAAGTTCAATGAAAGAAACTAATTTACCATTAACGGTAACTTTTCCTTTTTCTGGAACATAAATTTGAGAAATGATTTTTAAAAGTGTTGATTTACCTGACCCATTACGACCAACAATCCCAAAGAAATCACCTTTTTCTACTTCAAAATCAATGTCTTTTAGGACATGTTGTTCTTTATAACCTTTGATTCCTCTAAATCGATTGACAAGAGTTGTCCGAAGGCTTGTACTCGCTTCTGTCGGAAGACGAAAATACTTACTTACATGATCAATTTTTACTGCTAATTCAGCCATTTTGTCTCCTTAATTAAATAACTTCTGCGAATTTCTTAGAGTTTTTAGTAAATATCCAAAGTCCAAGTCCGAATACAAGAATCGGCAAGATATATGGAACGATAATTACAAAAGGATTGTGCCACATTTGCCATAATGTTGGGTTGGCATTGTTACTAAAGGTTAAAATATAACGCATATCTTGAACAATTTGAGCCATTGGATTAAGCATTAATATTTTGGCAATTTCAAGATGTGAAGTTGAGATTTGTGTTACTGGATAGATAATTGGTGTTCCGTAGAAAGCTGCTTGCATTACTACTTCCCAAATTGGTCCTAAATCACGGAAATAAACAAAAAGGGTTGAAAGGATAAAGGCAATTCCCATCGTGAAGATGATTAATTCTAGAAGTAAAGGAACGGCGAATATTACTGTCCAGCTCATTTGTACGCCATTAATTAAAGCAAAGATAATAACGACAACTAAAGAAATCATTAAATTAATAAAAGCGTTGGCAACAACTGAGAAGATGAGGACAGGCTTTGAAAAGTTAACTTTTCGCAATAAATCTCCACGGCTGACAATTGAGAGCATTCCCATATTTGTTGCTTCACTAAAGAAATTCCAGATTGTAATCCCGAGTAACAGAGCAACAGCAAAGTGAGGAATTGCTTCCCCAAAACGCATGAATCTTACGAAGACGAGATACAGAATCAAGAAAAGTAAAAGGGGTTTTAAGATAGACCATAGGTAACCTATGACACTTCCTTGGTAACGAAGTTTAAAGTCAGTTTTAATTAACTCTTTAAGTAGAATTTGATTTCTACGGCTGAAGAAATTCATTTATTTTTTTCCTTTATATGCAAATTTTGTGATGATAAGTGTTCGAAAAATTCTTGTATGATAATTTTTATTTTTACGTAAATCATATTGTTCAAGAATTTGACGACGCTTTGCTTTCGGTTCTGCTAAAATATTGACATAAGCTGTCACAAGCGCTTTGTCATCTTCCGACATTAGTGACAAATTTTCTGTCAGTAATTTTTGAGCTTGTTTTTGACTGGCTGTAATGAGCCACCAATATTTTTCAAACCATAAGTTT
>JABLTR010100509.1_pt1 | contig 21068 bp, 14 predicted proteins | sample 7160071 | NCBI WGS metagenome assembly JABLTR01 (sample SAMN14651230, study PRJNA627086) | human gut metagenome | isolation source: feces | host: Homo sapiens | reverse complement strand
GCGGCGGGGGATGCGGCAACGGCTACCGATTTTGCGCAGAAGAACCTTGCACCCAGCCTAGCTCACCCGTTCGGTACCGATTGGATGGGGCGGGACATGCTGCTGCGCACGCTCGCGGGCCTTTCCACGAGCGTGCTCGTGGGGCTGTTGGCCGCGACGGCATCGGCCCTGATCGCTCTCGTGCTGGGAACGGTGGCAGCACTCGGCGGCAAGCGCGCCGACGCTGCAGTCACCTGGCTCATCGACCTCATGATGGGTGTGCCGCATATCGTGCTGCTCATCTTGATCTCGTTCGCTCTCGGCAAAGGATTCTGGGGTGTTGCCATCGGCGTAGCCGTGACGCATTGGCCAAGCCTTGCGCGCGTCGTTCGCGCCGAGGTTCTCCAGTGCAAAGAGGCGGCGTTCGTGTCCGTGGCGCGCAAGCTTGGACAGGGACCGGTGCGCGTCGCGACGCGCCATATGCTTCCCTACGTGCTGCCTCAGTTCATCGTGGGACTCATCCTGCTATTCCCCCATGCCATCCTTCACGAAGCTGCCATCACGTTCCTCGGATTCGGCCTGCCGCCCGAGCAGCCAGCTATCGGCGTCATCCTGAGCGAGTCGATGGCGTATCTGTCGGCCGGTATGTGGTGGCTCGCGGTGTTCCCGGGACTTGCGCTCGTCGCCGTCGTACTCCTGTTCGATGCGGCCGGTTCGAATCTGCGCAAGCTTGTCGATCCGCACAGTTCGCAGGACTAGGAGGTTTCCGTGGGCGAAGCGAGCAAGACGAACCCTCTGTCTGCGATACCGGTCGGGCATGCGACGATCAAGCACGAGGATATGCAGGCGCATCACCACCATACGCACGCGCCGGTCTCGCGCCATGAGCACGGGCACCACGTGCTGCAGGTTGAGGATCTGAGCGTGGGTTTTCGCATGTACGAGGAAGATGTACCGTACTTTCGCGCGAAACAACGCGAAACGGAGGTCATCGATCGGCTGAACATCTCGGTGCATGTGGGCGAAATCGTGGCGGTGGTGGGCGCGTCGGGATCTGGCAAAACGCTTGTAGCCGACGCCGTTCTGGGGCTGTTCGAGCCGAACGCCACGGTGTACGGACGCATATGGTTCGACGGTGAGCTGCAGGACGCCGATTCTTTGCAGAAGCTGCGCGGACACGGCATCTCGCTGGTGCCGCAAAGCGTGAACAGCCTCGACCCGCTCATGAAGGTGGGCCGCCAGGTGGAAGGCTTCGCGCATCCAGACGAGTCGCACGCGGTGCGCCGGCGACGTCGCGAGAAGCTGTTTGCGCGCTACGGCCTTTCGGAGGCGGTGGCCGGCATGTACCCCTTCGAACTGTCGGGTGGCATGGCGCGCCGTGTGCTGGTGTGCTGTGCGCTTATGGACGACCCGCGCGTCATCGTAGCCGACGAACCCACGCCCGGACTTGATCTGGAGCTTGCGGTGCGTGCGCTCGGCGATCTGAGGACGTTCGCCGACGAGGGCGGCGGCGTGCTGCTTATCACGCATGATATCGAGCTGGCTCTCCAGGTGGCGGACCGCGTGGCCGTGTTTGAGAACGGCACCGTGGTAGAGGAGACGGCGGTTGCGAACTTCGCGTCGCCCGACCTCCTGGAACACCCTTTCTCCCGTGCGCTGTGGCACGCGTTGCCGGAACACGACTTCCAAACGGGAGGAGGTTCGCCATGCTAGAGGCGCGGGGCGTCTCGTTCAAGTACCCGGGGGCGAAGCGGCTGCTGTACGAGGGGTTCGATCTGGCGGTGGGGACCGACGAACGTGTGGCGCTTACCGCTCCGTCCGGATTCGGTAAGACCACGCTCTGTCGGATGCTTGCCGGATACGAGCGTCCGCAGGCAGGGAACGTGCTCGTCGATGGCGAGCCGCTACCGAGGCGCGGTACGTGCCCGGTGCAGCTGATCCTGCAGCATCCCGAAAAAGCCGTCGATCCGCGCATGCGCATGCGCGACACGCTGGCCGAAGCGGGGGAGGTGCCGCAGCGTCTGCTGGACGATCTGGGCATCCAGAAGCGATGGCTCGGGCGGTTTCCGCACGAACTGTCTGGGGGCGAGCTGCAACGTTTCTGCATCGCGCGGGCTTTAGCGGCGCACCCGCGCTATCTGGTTGCCGACGAGATATCAACGATGCTCGACGCCGTCACCCAAGCCCAGATCTGGCGATTTCTCGTGTCCGAGACGCAGGCCTGCGGCATCGGGGTCGTGTTCGTGTCGCATTCGCCGGCGCTCACCGAGCGCATAGCCACGCGCGTGGTGGATCTCGCACGAACCGAATAGCGCCGCTTTGAGGCAGGCCGCGAGTGCCGCGGGATCTCGTACGTCATCCGTCTGCATTATCTTTTGTTGACTATATACTAATAAAAGAATAATATAATGGGCAATTCGGACCAGTGCTGGCGGGGGATTCCCTCGGACGCATGCCGCGGCCCGATCAGGAGCGAGGGAAGGGATGTGCCCATGAAGAAAACGTACCGGATCGTGCTCGCTGCGATATGCGCGTTCGCATTGGCAGCCGCGTTCGGGATGGCCGGTTGCTCGTCTGAGAACAAGCCGGCCGAGGAGCCGTCGGGAGACGAGCCGTCTGACGTACAGGACCACGAGGCAGTCGAGCTGCAAATTTTTGCTGCGAACTCGCTATCGAAGGCCATGGAAGAGGTGCAGAATCTCTACCTGGAGGATCATGGCTGGGTTTCGTTCGCCGACACCCAGTACGAGGCGTCCGGCACGCTGAACGAGATGCTCGGAGCCGGATCGTCCGCCGATATTCTGATCACGGCATCGAAAGCCACCATGGATACGGCCGTCGAGGAAGGCTACGTTGATGCCGGAACCCGCTTCGACCTGTTCACCAACGAGCTGGTTATCGTGGCCGGCGAGAATTCCGAGCTGAGCAACGTGACGCTCGCCGATATGGCATCGGGTGATTACACGGTGGCCGTGGGCGACGCAAACGTGCCGGCCGGCAACTATGCCAAGCAGGCGCTTTCCACCACCGATCCGGCGTGTTGGGTGAGCGCCGACGGCGCCATCGGCAGGGAGAGCGCGGGCAAGGAGGGCACTTTCGAGGGAACGCCGCTTGAAGGCAAGGTTACCGAAGGCTCCAGCGTGGGCAACGTGTGCTCCTACGCCAACTCCGGCGATGTGGATCTGGCTATGGTCTACAGTTCCGACGTGTACCGGTTCGGCGGAGTGAAGATCGTCGGAACGGTTCCGGCTGACACGCACAAGAATATCGTATACCCCGCCGCTCTGTGCGCGGATTCAGAGAATGCCGAGGCCGCTCAGGAGTTCCTCGATTGGCTGTTCTCTGACGAGGACGCCATCAAGATTTGGCAGGAATGGGGTTTCGAGTTGGCCGCCTAGAATTCCGCCATAAATCTGCGCGCCTGCTCTTGTCGGGCGCAATGAAGGAGGATGGGAGGCCTGGCCTTTCCATCCTCCTTCATTGTGTATGATGGCATCGAACGTTGCTTTGCGCATCGGCTCCATACGGAAGGCGCGAGCCGGGTCTTGGGGGTATCGAGAGTGGGAACAACACCGGGAACACGTTTTGGCGCTCTGCTGCTGGCCTTGTTGCTGGCATGCGCCGTCCTATGCCCCGCGACAGCGTTCGCCGTTGAAGGCGGGGAGGGCAACGTCGCTGCGGAAGCCCCGCTCGAAGATGCGAAGGATGCTTCAGCGGCTGCCATTAAAACGGCCTCCTCCGACGGCGTGGCCGTTTCGGCCGATGGGGAGGCTGCGCGCATCGACGGGGCATCCTTTGCGGTCGATGCGTTCTCCCGCGCGCAGAAGGGCTCGAACCGCGAGCTGGACGGCCGTTACCTTGGGTACAGCTACTATCAGGGTAGTTCGCCCGACTATGCAGTTGCCATTGCCACCGAGGACTACGTGCTGGTTTTTGTCCCGCCTACGGCCCATGCCTTGTGCGACGCAGCCGATCCTGCTTCGCGAAACGACCTCAAGCGTTATTTCATCGCGCTCGACGCGGTGTCGCTTTCGGGCGGCGTCGTCATGGACGACGACGTGCCCTGGTACTTCACGAGTGAGTCGGGTTACGCGATGGGCGGCATCGTGTACGACTTTGCCGTGGAGGCCGGCGAAAACCGCTATTTCGTCACTGCCATCGGCGAGGACGGCAACGATGTGGTATCTGCCGCCGTCGAGGGCGTTGCGCGTCCGAGCCACGTCGATTTCCTGAAGATCGTCGCGCCTGGCGCCGTCGACATCGCGCCGCCGGCCGAGGGCGTGCGGGCATTCGGCGAGTTCTTGCAGGGCATCGATCTTTCGCCGCTCTGGGTGACGTTGCGCACCACCGGCACCGCCATCGTGATCATTTTCGTGCTGGGGCTCGCGGCTGCATACTTCGCCCTGCGCATCCCGAAGCGCGCGCAGGACGTCGCCGACGCTGTGTTCACTATCCCCATGGTGCTGCCGCCCACGGTCTGCGGCTTTCTGCTGCTGCTCGGCTTGGGAAACAACTCACCGGTGGGACGCTGGTTCATCGATGTGGGATTCCCGCTCATCTTCAGCTGGCCGGCTACGGTGATCGCCGCTGTCGTGGTTGCGTTTCCCCTCATGTACCGCAGCGCGCGCGGCGCCTTTGAAGGGCTCGATCCGAACATGCTCGATGCGGCGCGCACGTTGGGGTGGTCGAATCGGAAGATTTTCTTTAAGCTGATGCTTCCGCTGTCGTGGTCGTCCATCGCGGCGGGCACGGTGCTCTCCTTTGCTCGCGCACTCGGCGAGTTCGGCGCGACGCTGTTTTTGGCAGGCAACTATGCGGGTATTACGCGCACCGTTCCCATTGCCATCTACTTCGAATGGATGAGCGGCAATATCGACGTCGCGCTGTTCTGGACAGCCGTCATTCTCGTTTTCAGTTTCGTGGTCATACTGTTCATCAACCTCTGGGGTAGGCGCACGACGAAGTACCGCAGGAGGACCGAAGAATGATGGGCTTTTCTGGCGGGTGCTTGGGCGGTAGCCAGTTGCTCGAACAGCCCTGCTCGCGCGAACAGTCCGCTGGACTGTTCGGCTCGCGCGGAACTCGCTTGGCAGGTAGCGCCCAAGCACCCTTCGTTCGATCATCCTTGCCGACGCTTCTTGGGATTCGCCTGCGGGAGACTCATGTAAACCGGGATGGAGCACGCTGTGAGCTTGGAAGTTAACATTCGGAAGTCGTTTCCGTCGTTCGCGCTTGACGTGGAGTTTCAGGCGAGCGACGAAACGCTTGGGTTCCTCGGCGCGTCAGGATGCGGGAAAAGCTTGACCATGCGCTGCATTGCGGGCATCGAAACACCCGATGAAGGCCGCATCGTGGTAAATGGGAAGGTGTTCTACGATTCGGAGCGCAAGATCAATCTTAAGCCGCAGGAGCGCAAGACTGCGCTGCTGTTCCAGAACTATATGCTGTTCCCGAACTTCACGGCGGCCGAGAATGTGGGTGCGGGCATCGGGCGCGACGTTCCGAAGGCTGAGCGCAGAAGCATCGTGGAAGCGGAGCTTAAGCGCTTCGGGCTGGAGTCCTTCGCAAACCGCTTTCCCGCGCAGCTTTCCGGCGGGCAGCAGCAGCGCGTGGCGCTCGCCCGCATGCTGGCAGCCCGCCCCGGCATACTCATGCTCGACGAGCCGTTCAGCGCCCTTGACGCGCATTTGAAAAGCGTGCTCGAGCAGAACCTGGTCAGCCTGTTCGATGCGTTCCACGGCACGGTGCTCTACGTGAGCCATGACATCGACGAGGCGCTGCGCTTTTGCGACCGTATTGCGGTCGTCGAGAACGGCTCGATCATGGAGATCGAGACGGGCGACGATCTGGTGAACAGGCCGAAGTCGGTGGCGGGCGTCAAGCTGTCGGGCTGCAAGAATGCGACGGCGGCCGAGTACGTGGACGAGCATCGCGTCCGACTGCCGAAATGGGGTGTGGAAGCGAGCTCGGATGCCCAGGTGCCGCGCGACGTGGTGTGCCTGGGCGTCCGCGCGTTCTATCTCGAGCAGGTCGAAGGGCCGGGGGAGAACGTCTACCGCGTGCGCGTCGACCGGGTGAGCGATTCGCGCTTCGAGCGCACGGCGTTGCTGGGCTTTCTCGATCGCGACGAGACGTTCGCGCCGACGGTGAAGCGCACCGACGATGAGATGAAGTATCTGCACCAGCACCTGTTCTGGCGCATCGACAAGCTGGCCGTCTCCGCCAAGGACCTCCCCCAAGAGGGCGAGGAGCTCTGGATACGCATCCCGCCCGATAAGGTGTATCTCGTAACGCGCTAGCAGCCGGAAGCGCGCGGGAAGCGCACGTCCGCCGCCGCCGCAAGATACGTTTCGGCGCCGGTCGAACAGGCTGGGAAAGCGCACCGCATTCTCAGGCATCAGCATGACGCCAGAATGGCGCGCCGCTGCCAATTTCTTTGCCCCTCGTATTGACTGGGGGGTGGTGTAAACCTATTCTTGAAGGCGACCCGACGCGCTGTCCTCAAAACTATGCTTACGATCAGGTCATTTATAATAGTATTGGTCAATTGTGGGCAGTATCGCCCTCGGCGAGGATGAGGACGGCCGCGAAGAAGCATGTGCGACAACGTATAAGCATAGAGAAGGGTACCGCATGAAGGGGAAGAAACGGGCCGATCGGTCGATGGCGATCGTACTCGCCCTTGCACTGGCATTCACCATGAACGTTCCCGCAGCTGCGTGGGGCGACCATAGCAATAACGAAGATTCGCTTGGCAGCTTCGTTACGAGCGGGCAGGATGGGGTGTCGGAAGCCGATGGTTCGAGCGTGGCGGGATCCGAAGACGAAGGCGAGTCGTCCGGTCAGCCGTCTACCGACAAGCCGACAGACGGATCCGACGTGAATGCGTCCCGCAACGCCGATCATGACGACGGTATCTCAGGAGACGGCGGTCAGAGGTTCTCGATTGCAGGTGCGGGAGCGTTGGCGAATCGAAACGCCGTGGATTCGATCGGGCCGTTGCGCATCTTCTATGCGCTTGACGAGGGTATCGAGCAGGAAATCGGAAGCGGTTTGAACGGGGAAGAGCAGTGCGTTCTCGATGAGTTGGGTCTCGACCCAGCAGCATTCGGCGTGCTGCATCTCCGCATTTCCGCAGCAGAGGGCTATTCATTGAGCGCAGATGCCGATGTGCGCATAACGAACGTGTCGGTTTCCTGGCAGGCGGTAACAGCTGACGGCATGACTCTCTCGTACGGAATCGATCTACGCGAGGAGGGCGATGCCCTCGTGTGCGATATCCCATCGTCGCTCGTGCAGAACGTTTCCAACGGCGAGTACGAGCGTTTCGCCGTCTCATGGACCACGGATGGAGCGCCGCCGGAAATCCACGGATCGGCCTTCGGCTCATACCTGGGCTTCAACTTGTTCAAGGCGGCTGGAACGGCCAATTTCGAAACGGCCTCGCTCATGGGCGTCTATCGTGCCGAGAACGGAACGGCCATCGTGCTTGCGACCTCGGATGCCGGACGCACGATTGCGATTTCCGACGAGGTTGCATCTGACGGAAGCCCTGCGGTTTCCGCCTTCAAAGACGTGGCGATAGTCTGCGACCACGCAGGTAATCCGTATCGAACGGAAGTCGATGCAAACTACAGCGCGAATGCAAAGTTCGCAGTGGGCGAGGATGGCGCTGGCAATCGCACGCTCACATCGCTTGGAACCTGCACGTACCGCACCGCACAGGGCCCGAACATGGGATCGATTTCCGAAGGTCAGGTATTCACCCGCACGATGGTGGCGAGCGTGCACGGCGCGGCGTACTCGACGCTCCAAGAGGCTGTCGATGCGGCTCAAGCGGGCGAGACGGTCGTCCTGCTCGAGGACGTGCAGGAAAACGTCGTCGTGCCTGCGGGAAAGGATGTCGCGCTCGACCTCAACGGTAGAACCGTCGCGGGGCGGGCAAGCTCCGATGATTCGTACATAAACGACACGATCACCGTCGAAGGCAAGCTGGCGGTACGCGACACGACCGCCCCCGCGGCACCCGTCGTGAGCGATGACCGTCGTACGGTTTCGTATGTTGCAGGCAAGATCCTCGGCAAAGAGCCGACAGTCAGTCCTTATGCAAAGGCGCTCCACATTCAAAACGGAGGCTCGGCCACCATCGAAAGCGGTATCGTGGAATCGCAGGATAGCGATGCGGTGTTCGTGGGCAAAGGATCGATCCTCGCGGTCGAGGGCGGGTACATCCACGGTGCCGAGTTCGGCATCGGCGTGCAAGGCAAAGGTGCGACGCTCAAGATGAATGGCGGCGTTGTTGTCGCTGACGACAACGCCGCCATCGGAGGCAACGGTACCGAAGGGGACGACTATGGCGACACGTCGATTTCGATAAGCGGCGGCACCGTCATCGGCCGTATCGAAGCGGATGGGTACATCGCCTGCGGCATCTACCATCCCCAGCGTGGGAAGCTGAGCATCGCCGGTGGTACCGTCTATGCCGATGGGGGCGTCGGTATCCTCATGCGAGGCGGCACGCTGGAAATGACGGACGGTGCGGTGATCGCCAGCGGAACCGCGAGCGGCAAGGTGGGCGACAGCGCGATCGTGCAGAATTGCTACGGTGTGCACATCGACGGTGCAAGCGGCTACTACGACGGAGCGAACAGCAAGGCGACCGTATCGGGTGGTCTGGTCGAAGCCGATGCGGGCGTTCCCGCGCTCAACCTCGCGGCGCCCGGCACCATGACCGTTCGCGGCGGCACGTTCTCCAGCGACGTGACCGCATACCTGGAGACCGGACGAATCGTAACGGAAAACGCCGATGGCATGTACGTCGTGGAGAATGACCAGGTGGCGACTGTCACCAAGCCAAACGGGACTTCGGTGATGTATGACACCTTGAGCACGGCAGTGATCAAGGCGAGGAACGGCGATGTCGTCACATTGCATAAAGATGTTCCTGCGGGCAATGTCAAGTACGAGATCGGCTACTCGATCGTGCTCGATCTGAACGGCCACAGCATCGATGGCTCGAAGTACGCCACCGTATCCGTGAACAAGTACCAGGGCCCCATCAACGTCATTGTTAAAAACGGCACGATTTTGAATTCGACGGATGGCACCGGGGAGTTTCCGTTCGGAACCGCGATACAAGTGCGGCAGGACGTCGATCTGACGCTTGAGAACGTAGTCGTCGATACGTCTTCCGTTGCATCAGGCGTGCCTTCATATGGCGTTCGGGTAGGACTCGGAACGAACGATTCCCGCAATCCGCGCGTGACTATCAAAGGTGATTCGACGCATATCAAAGGGCCGGATGCGGGAATCGCCGTAATCGGCAGCAATGCGAGCGCGCCATCAAGCCTGACCGTCGAAGACGGCGTCATCGAAGGTAATAGTTTCGGTATTGTCGGCAACGGAGACTGCGACGGTACGAGCATTGCGATCAAGGGAGGCATCGTGCGTTCGACGGATGCGGATGGGTGCGCCGTATATCATCCGCAGAACGGCGACCTGACGATCTCGGAAGGCACGCTGACGGGCGCGAATGGTGTGCAGTTCTGCGGTGAGGGCAAGCTTGCCATCGAGGGCGGCAGTATCGAGGCGACGGCGAGTACGATTGAGACGCCTGACACGACGAAGACGGGTTCCTCGATTCCCGATGGCGCGGCGCTTTCCCTCGTTTCACGCGGCGGTGGATACGGAGCTTCGGGCACGGTGGAAGTGGGCATTTCGGGCGGCACGTTGACCAGCAAGAATAATGCCGCCATTCAAGAGTATGCCGCTGCCGATGCAGATTCGCTCGTCAAATCGCTTTCCATCGGGCAAGCCGAAGGCGCGACTCTTAGAGTTTCCGGCGGTGTTGGCAAACTCGCGGTCTCGTTGGCCGCTCTGTCCGGCGATGCTGCGAAAGCCATCACCGGAGGCACGTTCTCCAGCGACCCGCTGGCTTATCTGGCGGAGGGTTTCGTCGCTGTTGAGGGCGGCGACGGGATGTTCGAAGTGGCGGAGAACCAAGCGGTCGAAGTCATTGACGCGGATGGCATTTCGAAGGGCTCGTACAACACGCTCACGCGTGCTGTCGCGCAGGCTGAATCCGGCGACAAGGTGAAGCTGCTGGCGGACATAGAAGACGCGCAGCAGATCAACGTCAGAAAAGACATTACACTCGACCTGGGAGGAAAGACCTACCGGAACTCCAACGACTCGATGCCGTTCTCTGTTGTCAACAGCTCTTTGACTGTGGAGAACGGCACGATCGAGGCCGCCAATTCCGATTCCATCGCAATCTACGTGCAGAATGCGAAACTCGTTTTAAATAACGGCGCCGCCGTCAAGGCCGCAGGCTATGGCGTGCAAGTTGGAAATATGTACCAGACAACCGGATATCGCGGCGACGCGATTATCAACGAGGGTGCTTCTGTTGAGGCTGCTCATGGGCCCGGCATATACGTAGTCGGCTACTATCCGGCGGGCGAAGCCGAAGACGGGTCGTTGTCCGATGCTCAGACTATGCGCAATACGCTGACGCTGAACGGCGGTACCGTGGTGTCGCTGGAAGGCAACAAGTATGCTGCCATTTCGGGTAATGGGAACAAGCATGGCACGAGGATCGTCATCAACAGCGGCACCGTCCGGGCCGATAAGAACAACGCCGCCATCTATCATCCGCAGCTGGGATCGCTCGTCATCAACGGTGGCGACATCGAAGGCGGCACCGGCATCGAAATGCGTGCTGGTACGTTGGACCTGTCGGGTGACGCCGTTGTTGCAGGAGTTCTGAAACCGACGACGGTCAATCCGAACGGCAGCGGTGGCACGACCGAAGGCGCTGGCATTGCGGTCGCTCAACATACGACAAAGCTTCCGATCGCCGTGAATGTATCGGGTGGTACGATTTCCGGGTTCTCGGCGATCTACGAAAGCAACCCGCAAGACAACTCCGTCGACGACCTTGCAAAGGTTTCCCTTTCGGTGGCAGCCGGCACGTTCAAAGCTATCAACGACGGGAAGCTTGCGGTCTACAGCCAGGACAAGGAGGACTTCGTCACCGGCGGCACGTTCAACACGGTGCTCGATACCGCGTACTACGACGAAGGTATCTACCAGCAGAACGTTCAGGATGCGGTCGACGCTCCCGGTGCCGTAGTGCCGCGGGTCTTCGCGATCGACTACATTTTGGCCGGCGGAGCGTTCGCCGGCGGCGTGCAGGCGCCCGCCTCCTATACTGCATTCTCGGATGACATCGCGCTGCCGCAGCCGACAAGAACCGGGTACGACTTCGCTGGCTGGACGGGCACCGGCCTGACCGCTCCGACCGTAGATGCGGCCATCGCAAAGGGCTCCTCGGGCAATCGTTCCTATACGGCTGTGTGGACGCCGCGCTCCGACGCGTCCTATACCGTGCATTACTACCTGAAGGGTTCCTCGTCGGCCAAGATTTCCGAGGACGCAGTCGTATCGGGTCGAATCTTCGGCGAGACCTACTCGGAACGCGCGCCGAAGATCGACGGCTATGTGGTCAACGGGCTCGATTCCCAGACGGTGACCATCGATGCCTACGACAAGGAGCTTGCGTTCTTCTATGATACGGTCGCGGCCGTTCCTGATGCGAACGTGATCGTGCAGGTCGAGCAGCCGGCGGCCGACGAATTCGCCGCGCCCGACCAGACGGTGGCCGCAGCGGCTACAGCGGGAGCCGCAGCCGTGCAGGAGATCGCCTCCGGCGAAACGCCGGCCGGCATGTCTCCCGAAGAGGCTCAGGCTGTGCGTGACCTCATCGATGGTGCAAACGGAGCCGATGTGACCGTGGTCGTCTCCCTCAAGGCCGAACTAAAAGAAGAAAGCGTGGTCGATCCCGATGAGAAGGATGCGATCGAGGACGTTTCGGATGACGGAGAGACGGTCGCACTGTACTTCGAGCTGTCCGTGGAGATGACCGTCAAGGTGGACGGCGGCAGCGAGAAAACGGTCCTCATCGACGAAGTCGACGAGCCGCTGCTGTTTGAGCTCAAGGTGAAACCGGACGACATTGCAGGCAAGAGCGCGCGCATCGCGCACGTGCACGATGGCGCGACGGAGATCATCGTGCCTGAAAGCGTGGATTACGAGCAGGGCATCGTGAGATTCCACGCCAGCGCGTTTTCCACCTACGCGCTGCTGGCGGCCGATACGGTGACGGTCGGCTTCGAGTCCAACGGCGGTTCGGCGGTTGCTTCGCAGACGGTGGCGTTCGGCGGACGCGCAACCAAGCCGGCCGACCCGACGCGCGCAGGCTATACGTTCGGCGGGTGGTTCTCCGACGAGGGATTGACGAGCGTCTACGATTTCAATACATCGGTAGAGCGTCCGATAACGCTCTACGCGAAGTGGACTGCAGCCGGTTCGGGTAAACCGGATGATTCTGGCACTACAGGCGATCCGGGCAAGCCTGACGACACCAGCCAGCCTCCGGCTCACGTGGATTCGGGAGGAGATCAAGATTCGGCGAAGCGGCCTCCCGCTTCCGCGGCTCCGAACACGCTCGGCGGCTCGGCCTCCACCGGCGATCCGCTCGTGCTGTTCGGCACCGCGGCTGCCGTGCTTGCGGCGGCCGCGACTCTCGCTCTTGCTGCAGTCATGGTGCATCGTCGCCGTCGAGATCAGCGGTAGATGCTCGATACGGACCAACCGGTATGGTAAGCGGGGCGCTCTGCTGCGAAGCGGGGCGCCCCGCTGATTCCAAGCCGTCTGCCGCGGCATCAAGATAGTCGCTTGTTTCACTCCCTCCATGCTCTATTATATCCTCAGACGAGGAGGGAGGTGTCGCATGAAGGACACCCACGGTCGCACGATCGACTACCTGAGAATATCGCTCACGGATCGCTGCAACTTCCGATGCATCTACTGCATGCCCGAGGAGGGTGTGGATCAACTGTCCCATAAAGACATTCTGCGGTTCGGCGAAATCGTCGAGATCGCACACGTTGCGGCGCAGATGGGCATCAAGCGCCTGCGTCTGACCGGGGGCGAGCCGCTCGTACGCAAGGGCGTGGAGCGTCTCGTCAGAGAGCTCAAGGACATTCCCGGCATCGAGAGCATCGCCATGACCACGAACGGCGTGCTGCTTCCCCGGATGGCCGAAAGCCTCAGGCGGGCGGGGCTTTCACGCGTCAACATATCGCTTGACACGCTCGATCCGGACCAGTTCAAGCGCATCACCCGCCGTGGCGAGCTCGAGCAGACTCTCGACGGCATTGACGCTGCGCTCGAGGCGGGGTTCGATCCCGTCAAGATAAACGCGGTGACCGTGCGCAGCCTCGACCAGGACTATCTTGCCTTCGCGAAGCTTTCGCTCGATCGGCCGCTCCATGTGCGCTTTATCGAGTATATGCCGGTGGGAGAAAGCTCCGGCACCGACGGCTGCGGCTGGGGGAAGCAGGACGTCGTTCCCAGCGAGGAATTGCGTGCGATCATTGACGAGCGCGCCGTCGAAGAAGGGCTGGGTAGGCTGCGCCCTGCGGCCAAACACCGGCCAAGCGGCTGGGGGCCGGCGAGCTATTACGAGTTCGAGGGCGCGCAGGGTACGGTTGGCTTCATCAGCCCGTTGTCGCGGCACTTCTGCAGCGAGTGCAATCGACTGCGCCTGTCCGCAGACGGCAGGCTGAGGCCGTGTTTGTTCTCGGACGAGGAGTACGACGTAAAGACTGCGCTCGCAACCGGGCGCGAGGAAGACGTGCGTCGCGTGATAGCGCAAGCTATCGGCGCAAAGCCCGACGAGCATCACGACAAGGTGGGAACCGAGCGGGGTATGTCCCAGATAGGCGGCTAGCATGATCGAGCAGCACCTTACCCATATCGACGAGCGCGGCGACGTTCGCATGGTGGATGTGTCCGCGAAGCCGGATACCGAGCGTGTGGCCGTGGCCGAGGGCTTCATCAGCATGAAGCCCGAGACGCTGGCCCTTATCGTGGAAGGCGCGGCCGCGAAAGGCGACGTGCTTGCCTGCGCGCGCGTGGCGGGCGTCATGGCTGCCAAGCGCACGAGCGAGCTTATTCCCATGTGCCATCCGCTTAACATCACGAAGGCCAAAGTCGAATGCGCCCCCGTGGTTGCGAACGAGCGCCCAGACGGCCGCACGGGCATCCAAGTGACCTGCACCTGCGGAGTCACCGGTAAGACCGGCATCGAGATGGAAGCCCTCACCGCCGCGAGCGTGGCGTGCCTCACCGTCTACGACATGTGCAAGGCGGTTGATCGTGGCATGGAGATCATGGACATTCGTCTGCTGAAAAAGGACGGCGGCAAAACGGGGCTGTGGGAACGCGCATAGGAGAGCGTTCCCACAGCGGTGACGGTAGGGATATGGCCGAGAGCTTATTCGGCCGTATCGAGCGCGGTGTATAACAGAGCGTCCCTGGCGGCGAACGAGGTGCACGGCCGCAGAGCCCGACGGACCCTGCGGCCAGTGCTCGAGACGTCAACCGTTGACCACGGTGCCTCCGTTCACATGGATGACCTGGCCGGAAACGTAGCTAGAATCGTCGCAGGCCAGAAACACGTAGGCGGGAGCAAGTTCGTAGGGCTGTCCGGCGCGGCCCATAGGCACGCTCTCGCCGAAGTGGCGCACCTTCTCGCTGTCGGGGCCGTACGATGCGGGATTGAGCGGGGTCCAGATCGGGCCCGGCGCCACGGCGTTCACGCGAATGCCGCGCTTGACAAGTTCCTCGTTTTCGGAAAGAGAGCGCGTGAACGCGGTGATGGCGCCCTTGGTGGCCGAGTAATCCAGGAGGTCGGGCGAGCCCTGGTAGGCGGTGACCGAGGTCGTGTTGACGATGGCCCCGTCGCCCGGCAGATGGGGCAACGCGGCTTTCACCAGGAAGAACATGCTGAAGATGTTGGTCTGGAACGTGCGGACGATCTGCTCTTCGGTCAGATCGAGAATGCTCTTGCACGGTGTTTGCTCACCGGCGTTGTTCACAAGCACGTCGATGCGGCCCCACTCTCCTACGATGCTGTCGACCATGCTGCGGCAGAATTCCTCGTTGCCCACATCGCCTTTGAATACGAGCGCGTGCCGACCGAGCTGCCGGATGCGCTCGGCAATGCTTTGAGCGTCGTCGTCGGACGAGTAGTACGCGATGGCCACGTCAGCGCCCTCTTTCGCGAAGGCGATGGCCACGGCGGCCCCGATGCCGCTGTCTCCTCCGGTAACGAGAGCGGCCCGACCCTCAAGCTTGCCTGAAGGCCGATACGAATCGCTTTCCACCTGGGGTTTCGGATTGATGTTCTCGCGCGTGTCGTCCATTGCATAGCCAGCTTTGGGGGGCTGGGTCTCTAAAAGAGCGGAATCGGACATATATAGCTCCTTCCGTCGGTATCGGTTGCAGCGACTGCATGGTAGCCCGGCTGCGGAAGCTGCGCGGCGCGCGGTCGCGCGCGTTGCCGAGCGCTTGCCGCTCGGTAAGGCGGCTTCAATGTCGCACGTCCCTGGGGATCGGCGTCGTATCGCGCGGGAACACGCCGGTATCCGAGGCGCGGCACTGTGGTGTCCGGGCCCTGTCCGTGACGCGCTGCGGGCGCGCTATAATACTGATGCTGCGCCGCCGTTTATCGGCATGCAGTCGGTCTCCATGCCTCGGAAGGACGGTCCTAGCCAATGGACGAGGGAAAGATCCTGCTCATAGCAAATCCTGCGGCGCAGAACGGCGCCGGTTCCGCCGCTGCGGAGCGGGCGGCTTCGATCTTGCGCGCTTATTTCGGGGAGGACGCCGTCGTGCTTGCGCGAACGGCGGGGCCCCGCCACGCGAGCGAGATTGCCGAGCGCTCCAAAGGATGCTCGACCGTGATCGCCCTCGGTGGCGACGGCGTCATCCACGAGGCGGCGAACGGCATTATGCGTCGTGCGATCGAAGATAGACCTGCATTCGGTATTATTCCAGTGGGGTCGGGCAACGACTACGCCCGCGCTCTCGGCATCTCCGCCAACGTGGACGAGGCATGCGCGCAGCTGTTCAAGGCTGAGGCGCTCCCGACGGACGTGGGATGGGCGAACGGACGGTGGTTCGTGGAGACGCTGTCGTTCGGCCTGGATGCTGCCATTGCGCTCGATACCGTGGACCGCCGCGTGCGTACCGGTCGGACGGGCACGGTCCTGTACATGGAGGCGGGCATCGACCAGGTGCTCCATCATTTGGACGAGCGACGTTATGAGGCGTCGTTCGACGAAGGCGAGTCGGAACAGGGATGTTCCTACGCGTTCGCCGTGCAGGTGGGGCCGTTCTACGGCGGCGGCTTCGAGATCTGTCCTGAGGCGCATCTTGACGACGGCCTGCTCGATGCGTGCATCGCGCATCCGCCTTTGGGCACGGTGCGAGCCGTCTATCTATTCCTGCGCGCGAAGGGTGGCAAGCATACGGGATTCGAACAAATAGACATGCGGCGCTTTCGAACGTTGCACGTGGAGTTCGATGAGGTGCCGCCTGCCCAGATCGATGGAGAGCGCATCGAGGCGCGCACGTTCGATGTGAGCGTGGAGCCGAAAGCGCTCAACGTATTGCGCCCGTAAAGCAAGGTTTAAACAATCTGCGCTCGGTCTGCCAACATGAAGGCTTCGACGGGAGCACCTCGGCGCTCGTAGGGCGGTGGTTCGATCAAAGGCGAAGGCCATGGTCATAACGGCAACCGAAATGGAGTCCAACCTCGAACGCTATCTGGACCTCGCCGCGAGCGAAGAAGCGCGGCTATCGTATATCATCACGCGCGATGAGAGGGATGGCCGAGGCGGCGAAGTGCCGGTCATATCGCCGCGCGACTATCTTGCGCGGCTCGTTTCCGGATAATCGATCGATACGTGCAAGGCCGGCTTCGGGGAGGGGTTCCGAAGCCGGCCAATGTGCGCGACTCGCGGTTGCATTCGCAGGGCGAGTCGCCGAAACAGTTAGCTCGTGTATTCCGCCATCTGCATGCCGGCAAGGCGCCCGGAGCTGTAAGCCAGGCCCGAGCAGGTGCCTCCCACATCGTAGTACGGGCGGCTGTAGAGGCTGCCGTTCTCCACGCCGGCGATGTAGAGGCCCTCGATGGGGCTGAAGTCGGCGCGCAGCGCGCGCGTGAATTCGTCGGTACGGCATCCGCCGAACGTATTGAAGGCGCCTGGATTGTACTTGAACAGGTAGTATGGGCCTCCGTCTGCCACGGGAATCAGCATCTCGGCGCGCTTGCCGAACATCGTGTCCACACCGGCTGCCGCCATGTCGTCGTACGCTTCCACCGTCGTCTCCAGCTCGTCAAGGCCCGCCTGCGCGGCCACGTCGGCGATGGTGTCGCCCTTGAACACCCAGCCGGTGTCGATGGCGTCCTGCAGGCTCTGGTCCAGGTCTTCTAACGGCTGGCCATACAGCAGCATGCCCGATACCCAGAACTCGGGGCTGTCGATGATCTGGTAGTAACCCTGCTCCTTCAACGCGTCGATGACGCGCTGTCCGAAGATGGCGTAGTACTGCTTCACGTGCAGCGTGGCCTCGCCGCCGCCGGCCATGGACTCGTTGGCCAGCATGTACTCGTTCATGAAGCGCTTGCCGTGCTCGTCGACGATCAGCCCGCCGTAGAACGCGGCGCCTAGAAGCGGGTTGCCAAGGTTGAAGCCCAGCTCTTCGGTCGATCCGAAGATGTCGTTCATGCCTAAGCCATGCGTGCTCTCGCGGAAGGCTCCCGCCTCTTGGGCGATTTTGACGCCGAGCCCCTTCTGCCATTCGGTGGACGATGCCACGATGGTCATGTCGCCGTACACCTCTTTGAGCATATCGGGGTTGTCGATGTAGCCGCCGCATGCTAGCAATGTGGCCTTCGCCTTGAAGTCGATAACTTTTCCGTCCTCGTCTTCGGCCTGCACGCCCACGCAGGCGCCGTCCTCCATGAGCGCATGCTTCGCCTCGGTCGAGAAGCGGAACTGCACGCCGTAGGCATCCTCCAGATGCTTCTGGAACACGGCGCTCTTGTTTTCGGTGCCGAACAGGTGCACCTCTTCGAAGCCGATGCTGTAGCGGTCGGCGCCCAGCGTAAGCTCGATACCCAGCTCGTCGAAGATGTCGATGTTGCCTGGCAGCAGCTCCACGCAGGTCTTTAACAGCCGCGCGTTCACGGTCCAGTGAGCGAAATTGACCATGCGGTCGAACAGCTGCTCGATGGAGTAGTCCTGTCCGGCGGCCTCGGTGTAGGGCGTTTCGACGGCCGCCGTGCCGCTGACCATATTGCCGTTGTTCGCTTCGATGGACGGGCAGTTCGCTATGACAAGGATGTTCTCGGCACCTGCTTTGCCCGCCTCGTAGGCCGCCATGAGGCCCGCCGCGCCCGACCCGACGATGAGGATGTTCGACTCGACGGTCTCGTCGGCAGTTTTGATCTGGGCAGCTTCACCCTCGGTCGCGCTCTGCTCGGTCGTTGCCTGCGATCCGGGCGAGCATGAGGAAAGCAGCCCTGCGGCGACGAGTCCCGCCGCCCCGGCCATGCCCCCTCCGATGAAGCTGCGTCTCGAGATTCCCTTCGATGTTTCCATGGTCCCTCCTCCAAAACGTGATGGTCTTCGCGCTTCGGCCTTCTCCGCAGGTGGGGAAAGTCGATGCTCCGATGCCCTCAAGTGTAGGAAGAGGGAAGCGCCGTGTGAAATACCCGTTTCGCACGGCGTTATGCCGTTTGCTTATGATACCTGCTGGAAAGGCTTGCCGATGTCGCCCGAACCATGCGGCCGCGTCGCGTCACAGCCCTTCGCCGTCCAGCAGGTCGACGAACGCCTTCAGCGCGGGGTTCTCGTTGTCCTTGAGATAGACCCATGCCGTCTCGAGCGACCAGGTTATGCCCTCGATCTCAAGGGCGTGCACATCCTCCTGCTTGAACGAAACGACGCTTTCCGGAACCAGCTGTACGCCCAGCCCGAGCCGCATCATGAGCCAGGCGATGTCCTGATCCTCGGCGAACAGGATGCTCTCGGGAGCGGCATCTCCCAGTACCGGCGGGATCACCGATTCCGCATCGCGCCTGTCGTGTGCGGCGAATATGTTCGTGTAGCGGATGAGTTCTTCCGCGCGTATCGAGCTTTTGGACGCGAGCGGGTGGCTCTGATGGACGAGTAGGAAGGGTTTGTTCGATCTGCGGCCGGCGACGGCGATGCGCTCGTCGTCGCAGATGCTCCCTGCGGCGGTGAAGCATGTGTCAAACTGGCCTGCGACCAGCTGCTTGCGCTGCTCTTTGGAGAACGCGCGCCTGAAGCGCAGCCTGACGCCGGGGTGCTCGTGGTGGAACTGTTTGATAGCCTGCATGTCGGAGCTTTGCGAGCTGCCGAATACGCCGAAGCTCAACTCGCCCGAGTAGCCTTGCGCAATGGCCCTTCCCATGTCGCGCGCCGCCTCGAGTTCTTCCAGCACGGACAGGGCGTTCGGATAGTACGACCGTCCTGCGCGCGTGAGGACGACCTCTTGATGCGTGCGGTCGAACAGCTTGAATCCGAGCTCCTGCTCGAGCGCCTGAATCTGCTGGCTGACGGCCGGCTGCGCGATGTGCAGCTCCTCAGCGGCCTTCGTGAAGCTGCGATGGCACGCGACCGATGCGAAGCATTCCAGCTGCGTGGTTCTCATGGGGCCTCCGTCTCATAGGCGTCTTCAACGGATGCGGCCCCGCCGGATCATCCGACGGGGCCGCGAGGTCGTTGGGGTTTCAGCGGCCTTTTAGAGCACGCGCACGCGCCGCACGCCCGCGATGCCGCCGAGCTGCTTCTTCACGGCATCGTAGGGCATCTCCTGGTCAAGATCCAGGCAGGTGTAGGCGTATTCGCCGCGCGCCTTGTTCACCATGTTCCCGATGTTGACGTTTGCCTCGCCGAACGCGGTGGCTATCTGGCTGATCATGTTCGGCACGTTCTCGTGCAGCACGCAGACGCGGCTGCCGATCTCCGGCATGGGGCCGGGATCGCAAGCGGGGTAGTTCACGGAGTTGACGATGGCGCCGCGCTCCAGGTAGTCCATCATCTGGCGAACGGCCATCATCGCGCAGTTCTCTTCGGCTTCCTCAGTGGACGCGCCCAAGTGAGGAAGAACGACGGCCCCTTTCATCCGCATGACCTCGGGGGTGGCGAAATCGGTGATGTAGGCATGGACTTTGCCCGATTCGAGCGCGGCGGCCATGGCGTCGTTGTCCACGAGGGTGTCGCGCGAGAAGTTCAGGAACACCGCTCCGTCCTTCATGAGCGAGCAGGCGCGCTCATCGATCATGCCGATGGTCTCTTCGACGGCGGGCACGTGGATGGTGAAGTAGTCGCAGGTGCGCAGCAGCTCGTCGAGCTCGGTGACGTGGTGCACGGCGCTCGACATGCTCCACGCCGCGCCAAGGGAGACGTAAGGATCGTAGCCGTAGACGTCCATGCCCAGGTCGACGGCCGCGTTCGCCACCTGCGCGCCGATGGCGCCCAGGCCTATGACGCCCAGCTTCTTGCCCAGGATCTCGCGTCCGGCGAACTGTTTCTTGGCTTTCTCGACCGCCTTGGCGATGTTCGGGTCGTCGGCGTTGGCGCGGCACCACTCGATGCCTTCTACGATGCCGCGGCTGCCCAGCATGAGCGCGCCGATGACGAGCTCCTTTACAGCGTTCGCATTGGCGCCCGGCGTGTTGAATACGACAACTCCCTTCTGCGAGCAATGCTCGAGCGGAATGTTGTTCACGCCCGCGCCCGCGCGCGCGACGGCTCGCAGACACTTGGGAAGCTCCAGATCGTGCATGGCGGCGCTGCGGACGAGGATCCCTTCGGCCCGGGAAAGGTCGTCGGTGAGCTCGTAGGCGTCGGTGAGCAGGTCGGTGCCCTTGGCGGAGATGTTGTTCAGGCAGTGGATGTAGCGCATGTGGTCGGTCTCCTTCGGGATGGACGGCGGCAGCCGTGACGTTCGCCCGCGTCGCCGTCTCGCTCGTGTGCATTAGAACATGATGCGCCGGGCTTGTAGCGGTGTCAACAGAAACCCAGCCCACGGGCTTTTGCGCCGGCAAGCGCTTCGAGACGTATGCAGTTGGCTTAAGCCGTGCATTCCGCTCCCTCTTCCGCTCCCTCTTCAGCTCCCTGATCAACACCATGCTACGTTGCATC
>JABLTR010069535.1_pt1 | contig 21089 bp, 15 predicted proteins | sample 7160071 | NCBI WGS metagenome assembly JABLTR01 (sample SAMN14651230, study PRJNA627086) | human gut metagenome | isolation source: feces | host: Homo sapiens | reverse complement strand
GCGTCAGCTCCCGGTTTCGCTTTGTGCCCCCTTGTATGTTACATCGTAGGGAGGGGTCTTGACCCCTCCGCTACCTTCCGTTAAACTGCCGTCAACGGTTCATCCGTAGGGGAGGAATTCATCCCTCCCGGGCACCCTCACTCCAAAATCACCTTTTCCAAGGCGGCGGCGTCCTCGGCAAGGTATTCGGCCCCGGCGGCGGTCAGCTCCTCCCGGGTGCGGAAGCCCCACAGCACGCCGCAGCAGGGCAGGCCGGCGTTGTGCGCGGTGTCGGCATCGACATTGCTGTCACCGACATACAGTACGCTGCCGTCCGGCGTTACGCCAAGGCTTGCCATCAGCGCGCGGGTGCCCTCGGGTGCGGGCTTGGTCGGTACATCGGGCAATGCGCCGCGCACGATCTCAAACAGGTCGGTGTCAAAGTAGCGGGCCACCACGGCGCGGGCAAACTCGTCCGCCTTGTTGGAAAATACCGCCATCTTCACCCCGGCGGCCTTCAGGCGCGCCAGCAGCTCCGGTATGCCGGGGTAGGGGGCTGTCTTGTCGTGCATGTGCGCGCCGTATATTTGGTCAAACTCGGCCAGTGTGGCGGCCAGCTGCGCGGGGCTGCGGCAGTCCGCAGGGCTGAAACGCTCCACCAGCTTGGGGATGCCGTTGCCCACAAAATAGCGGTACTGCGCAGTTTCATACTGCGGCCAGCCGTGGGCGGCGCAGACGCGGTTGGCGGAGTCCGCCAGATCGTCGATCGTGTTCAGCAGGGTTCCATCAAGGTCAAACAGTACGGTTTTATACATTCCTCAAAACCTCTTTGCACAAGAAATCACTCTTATTATAGTGGCATTTGACGAAAACGGCAAGATGCCCGCGCTGTTTACCGTGAAAAAAATGTAAATTCTTAAAAAACTGTTCCTATTTTGCCGAAATATGGTATGATATAAGGTAGCATTGCAAGGAGGGTTTGTTGAATGGAATTGTTTTTTGACATGCTGCGCTCGATCGTCTACGGCGTGATCGAGGGCATTACCGAATGGCTGCCCATCTCCAGCACCGGCCATATGATCCTGGCCGAGCAGGTGCTGAAATTCAGCCTGAGCGCCGAGTTTATGGAGATGTTCCGCGTTGTCATCCAGCTGGGTGCGATCCTCGCGGTCGTGGTGCTTTACTTCAAAAAGCTGTGGCCCTTCTGCGGCGATAACGGCCGCGACTCCGGTCTGGCCAAGCACATCCGCTGGCCGGTCATGCGGCTGTGGGGCAAGATCATTGTGGCCTGCCTGCCCGCCGCCGTGCTGGGCCTGCTGCTGGATGACTGGATGGACGCACACCTCTACAACAGCGTGGTCGTTGCGATCATGCTGATCGTCTACGGCGTTGCGTTCATCCTGATCGAGCGCCGCCCCCGCGTGCCCACCACCACCAAGCTGAGCCGTATTACCTACAAGCAGGCAATCATTGTGGGCGCATGGCAGGTGCTGGCGCTGATCCCCGGCACCTCCCGCAGCGGCGCGACCATCATCGGCGGCCTGCTCTGCGGCATGAGCCGCGCCTGCGCGTCCCAGTTCACCTTCTTTTTGGCCATCCCGGTCATGGCGGGTGCCTCCGGCCTCAAGCTGGTCAAGTTCCTTGCCAAGGGCGGCGTCTTTACGCTCGGTGAGGTCGGCACGCTGCTGGTGGGCTGCATTGTGGCGTTTGTCGTCTCGATCCTTGCGATCCGCTTCCTGATGGATTATGTCAAAAAGCACACCTTCACAGTGTTCGGCTGGTACCGCATCGCGCTCGGTATCCTTGTGCTGGGCATCTGGGCGCTGCAGAGCTTCGTGCTGGCGTAAAATTGTAAATAAAAAGCTGCTGTCTCCCGGCATGGGGGACAGCAGCTTTTTTGTTTGGTGCGTGATTTGTAGGGGCCGGGCATGCCCGGCCCCTACCGCGTTACGAGGTTACGAATTTTTCGGGAAGGTCACCCGTATGGTCGTCCCGGTGCCGACCTGACTCTGCAGGTCGATGCGCGCATCGTGCAAAAGGGCAATGTGCTTGACGATCGCAAGGCCCAGACCGGTGCCGCCGGTCGCCTTGGAGCGGCTCTTGTCCACGCGGTAGAACCGCTCAAACACGCGGGTCTGGCTGTCCTGCGGGATGCCGATGCCGTTGTCCTCGACCTCAAAGTAGGGGCAGCCGTCATTGCCAACGCCGCAGCGCAGCTCTACATGGCCGCCCGGGCGGTTGTAGCGTATGGCATTGTCGCACAGGTTCTGGGTCAGCTCGCTCAGCTGGTCGCGGCTGCCCAGCACCGTGGCGGGCCGGGCGTCATACTGCAACGTCACATAGGCGCGGCGGGCGTTGACCGTCATGTTCTGGGCCGTCTCCTTGACCAGCGCGGCCAGATCCACCGGCACAGCCTCGGCCGCTGTCTCGCGGGTGCGGCTGGCCTGATTGCTGTCCAGCTCGCTCAGCTGCAGAATGTCGCTGACAAGCGCGATCATTCGCTGCGCCTCCTTGTGGATGCGGGCGGCAAAGGTCGGAATGTCCTCGGCTTTGGCCATGCCGGTCTCGATCAGCTCCGCATAGCCGGAGATGCTCGTCAGCGGGGTCTTTAGCTCGTGGCTGACATTGGCGGTGAACTCGCGGCGCATCGTTTCGTTGTCCTCGCGCAGCTTGCGGTCGGTCTGGATCGTCCGCGCCAGCGGGATCAGCTCTTCATAGGGGACATCGGCCTCGATCGTGTCGAGATGCTCGGCCAGATGGTTGATGGGCTGCACCATGCGGCGGGTCAGCCACCAGCTGAACAGCGTGGCCGCCAGCAGGATCAGCACGACCGCCGCGCAAAGCAGCGGCAGCGTGTCGGCGCTCAGGCCCCAGATGTTCGCAATGTCCTCGCCCACGCGCAGCACCTGCGTCCCGTCCGGTGTGTCGATGCGCAGCGCGTAGTAGTGGGTCTCGGTCTGCATCGTCTCGCTCTCGCGGGTCAGGCTGGCGCTGCCCTTCTCCATCGCCTGGCGGAACTCCGGCCGGTCGGCGTGGTTGGGCAGGTTGGAGTCCATGACGGCATGGAGCGTATTGGTACTATCGTAGACAAGCGCCGAGGTCTTGCTGTCAAAAAGCACGGTGCCGTCCGCATCGATCAGCGTAAAGCGCAGGGTGCGGGCGCTCTCCTCCGGCAGCATGGCTGCAAAGGACATGGCATCGTGGGTGTCCTGCGCCTTGTAGGCGGCGGCGTATCCGTCGCAGATCTGGGCAATGTAGCTGTCCACCCGCTCCACATAGCTGCGCTGGAACAGCAGCGTGGCGGCGGTCAGCATCGCCAGCACGCAGAGCACACCGGTCAGGATCAGGCCGCGGCGGTAGCGGCGGGTCATGCTCAGCGGCTGCTTTTGGATGTTTTCGTCAGTCATCGCTGCCCTCCGTGCTGAGCTTATAGCCCACCTTGCGCACGGTGCGGATGGCCTCACCCGCCGCGCCCAGCTTCTGGCGCAGGGTGCGCACATGCATGTCGATCGTGCGGGACTCCAGCAGATCATCGGTGTCCCAGACCTCCTTCATGATCCGCTCGCGGGCCAGTACCTCCTCGGGATGCTCCAAAAACAGATGCAGCAGCGAGTATTCCTTGTAGGTCAGCTCAACGGGGTTGCCGCCCACACGGACCGTGCGGGCCACATCGTCCAGCACGATCTCACCGAAATGCAGGGTGGATGCAGCCGGCGCGGGGGCGGCTGCCGCCGCGCGGCGCAGCACGGCCCGCACGCGGGAGATAAACTCCATGATGCCGAACGGCTTGCAGAGGTAGTCGTCTGCGCCGTGGTCCAGCCCCTTGACAACATCAATTTCGCTGGTCTTGGCCGTGACCATAATGACCGGCAGGTGTGCGCAGGCGGGGTCGGCGCGCAGCTTGTTCAGGATCTGGTAGCCGTCCTCATCGGGCAGCATCACATCCAGAATGACCAGCTCGGGCCGGGTCTCGCGCACGGCAGCCCAGAAGCTGGCGGCGTCCTCGCAGCCGCGGGCGTCATAGCCGTTGGACTGCAGCGCGTATTGCTCCAGCTCACGAATGCTGGAATCGTCTTCGACAATGTAAATCATAGTAAATACCCCTTACTATAAACGTAGGGGCCGGGCATGCCCGGCCCGCGGCTTTGCGTGGCCGTCCGATAACGGGCGGCTGCTTTTCTGTTGCGGGCGGGGCATGCCCCGCCCCTACAAAAAGGCTTCCCCCTCGGGGCTGCGCCCGCAGGCGCGTGTCGGAGCGCAACCGCCGAAGGCGGCACTTAGCGCGGAGACTGAAGCTGTCCGCGAAGCGGACTGATGAGGGGCGGGGTTCCCAATACAGCCCGGTAACGGGATGGCGGGGCAAGGCTGCCCCTCATCCGACCTCGGTCGGAGCCTCGGCCACCTTCCCCCATAGGGGAAGGCACGTAATTTTTAGTTTTCGGCCTGATTCTCCGCAGGCTCGGAATACGCCTCCGGCGGGAAGGTGTAGCGGCCGCGGTATTTCTCGTACCGGCGCTCAAATTTGACATCATCACCGTGCTTGACGGTGTTGAGGTATTCGTGGGTGTCAAACTTATCAGCGGCGACCTCGATCATCGCAACGGCAATGTTCGAGCAGTGGTCGGCGATGCGCTCATAGTTGGTCAGCAGATCGTCCAGCACAAAGCCGTACTCGATCGTGCAGGCACCGGCCTGCAGGCGGGCGATATGGCGGCTCTTGACCTCGCGCACAAGGCCGTCCACGACCTGCTCCAGCGGCTCGATCTTTTTGGCGGCGTAGGTGTCGCCCTTCTGGAAGGCATCGACCGTGCGGTTCACGATGTCCTGCACGGCGGCCTCAAGCACGCTCAGGTCGCCGAGGGCCTCGTCACTGAATTTGATCGACTTGTCGCGGATCTCCTCGGCCGTCTTGATCAGGTTGACGGCATGGTCGGAGACGCGCTCAAAATCGCCGATCGTGTGCAGCAGCGTGTTGACGGTGCGGTTGTCATCCAGAGAGAGATGCTTGGCGCTCAGCTTGACAAGGTAGGTGCCCAGCACGTCCTCATAATGGTCAACGGCGTCCTCTTTGCGCAGGACTTCATCCGCAATGGCATCGTTCCAGACGCGGGTGGTGGACATGGCCTGCAAAAGCGCGGTGCGGCAGATTTCCGCCATATCGCTGCCGGTCAGCATGGCGCGGCCCACGGCCACGGACGGGGTGGTGAGCAGACGGTCGTCCAGCAGGGTGTTCTCCTGCTTTTGGTCGGCGGGGGAATCGGGCACGGTCAGGATGGCAAGCTTCTCCAGCACACGGTTGAACGGCAGCAGGATCGCGGTCGTCACGATATTAAAGACCGTGTGGACGATGGCAATGCCGAAGGTGTTGGCCGTGTCGGCAAAGAAGCTGAACCCGATCAGCGCGTTCAGGCCGTAGAACCCGCACAGGAAGATGATGGTGCCGATCAGGTTGAAATACAGATGGACAAAGGCTGTGCGCTTGGCGTTCTTGTTGGCACCGGCGGAGGAGATCAGCGCCGTGACGGTGGTGCCGATGTTCTGGCCCATGATGATGGGCACGGCAGCGGAGTAGGTGACCGCACCGGTGCTGGTCAGGGCCTGCAGGATACCGACCGATGCGGACGAGGACTGCAAAACAGCCGTCAGCACCGCGCCCGCAATGACGCCGAGGACGGGATTTTTGAAGCTGAGGAACAGATCCATGAACCACGGCTCATCGGCCAGCGGGGACATGGCATGGGACATCGTGTTCATGCCGGCCATCAAAATGGCGAAGCCCAGCATAATTTTACCAACGCCGCGCTTGCGGTCCTTGCCGATCATATACATCCAGATGCCGATAAAGCCGAGGATCGGGCTCCAGGCATTGGGGTTCATCATCTGGGTGATGAAGCTGTCACCCTCGAGGCCGGACAGCGACAACAGCCAGCCGGTGACGGTGGTGCCGACATTCGCGCCCATAATGACGCTGATGGCCTGATGCAGCTCCATCAGACCCGAGTTGACGAAGCCGACCGCCATAACGGTGGTGGCACCGCTGGACTGAATGACGGCGGTGACGGCCATGCCGAGCAGCAGGCCGCGGATGGGGCTGCTGGTCATGGTGGACAGGATTCCCTGCAGCTTACTGCCGGCTGTCTGCTCCAGCGCTTTACCCATCAGGTCCATGCCATACAGGAACATGGCAATGCCGCCCATCAGGGTGAACACATTAAAAATGGTCATCCGGTGTTACACATCCATTCTCTGTTTTGTTTTCACTATACCGCTTTCTATTATAATGTATGCGCACAAAGCACACCACCACGGCAAAGTAAATGTTATGTAAAATTTGTGTAAAGCCGCAGGGGGCGGCAGCCTCCCGGGAGGTTGTTCTTTCTTTTGGCAGCAAAAGAAAGAACCAAAGAAAACTGCCGCTGTTTCGACGCAGCGGACCCGCGACCTAGGGGCTGCACGCCCCTAGGAACCCCAAAGCGGAAGTCGCAGAGGGCGCGGGCTACGCGAACGCAGTATTACTGTTCGCGCTTAACGCCCGCGCCCTCTGCTCCGTTTTAAAATGCGGGTGTTCCCCCGAACCCCCGCAGCCGTAAACCTGCGTTATATCCCGTTTCCCAATCGCCGCCCTGTAGGGGCCGGGCATGCCCGGCCCGCAGCCTTGCGTCGGCTCCCGGTTTCGCTTTGTGCCCCCTTGTATGTTACATCGTAGGGAGGGGTCTTGACCCCTCCGCTACCTGCCGTTAAACTGCCGTCAACGGTTCATCCGTAGGGGAGGGATTCATCCCTCCCGGGCACTTCCGCCGCCGCAAACGGCCGCCCTACACCCCCACTTAAAAACCCGTGTGTAGGGCAGGGTGCCCGCACCCCGCCGCCTCTCTTCCCATCCCGCACCCCCGCTGTTTTTGCATATTCTTTACAAACTTTACCGTTCCCACACAAAACCGGGGACATCTTTGCAAAAGCTTTACCGCGATTGTACCGCACCATGGTCGATACCTGCACGGAAATGCGGTACAATGGCCTTGCTTCCGGTGAAGCACTGCGAAATGCATAAACTATACCACATAAATTTGGTGAAAAGGGAGAGTACACACACATGAAACGCAAATCTGCTATTGCTGCCGTTACCGCCGCTGCCCTGGCCCTGAGCCTTGCCGCCTGCGGTTCCTCTGATTCCGCCGCCGCTTCCTCGGCTGCCCCTGTTGAGAGCACCGCCTCCAGCGAGGCCGCACCGGCGGAGGCTGCCCCCGCAGGTGACTTTGACACCGATCAGGACATCACGGTCATCTCCCGTGAGGACGGCTCCGGCACCCGCGGCGCTTTCATTGAGCTGACCGGCGTTGAGGAGAAGAACGCTGACGGCAAGAAGGTCGATAACACCACCGAGGCAGCCGCCATCCAGTCCAGCACCAACGGCGTCATGACCGCTGTTGCCAACGATGAGACCGCCATCGGCTACATCAGCCTCGGCTCTCTGAACGACACCGTCAAGGCCGTCACGGTCGGCGGTGTGGCCGCCTCCGCCGAGACCGTCAAGGACGGCAGCTATGTGCTGGCCCGTCCGTTCAACATCGTTACCAACGGCGATGCCACCGACCCTGTGGCCGTGGACTTCATCGCCTACTGCCTGAGCAAGGACGGTCAGGCACTCGCCACCGATAAGGGCTACATCGGCGAGGACGGCGCGGACTTCACCTCCGCCCAGCCTGCCGGCAAGATCACCGTCGGCGGCTCCTCCTCCGTCTCTCCGCTGATGGAGAAGCTGATCGAGGCCTACAAGACTGTCAACCCCAACGCTGAGCTTGAGCTGCTCACCACCGACTCCACCACCGGCGTTTCCGGCGCGCTGGACGGCACCTACACCATCGGCATGGCCAGCCGTGAGCTGAAGGACTCCGAGGTCGAGGGCGGTGCCAAGGCTACCGTTCTGGCACTGGACGGCATCGCAGTCGTTGTCAACCCCGCCAACACCACCGAGGATCTGACCGTTGACCAGATCAAGGGCATCTACACCGGCGAGCTGACCACCTGGGCCGATGTGCAGTAAAGTATAGCAGCACCGTAGGGGCGGGGCATGCCCCGCCCGCAGCGTACCCGTGACCGCGCGGTTATGGGAAGGCCGCGGGCCGGACATGTCCGGCCCCTACATGGCATATAACCAAAGGAGTATAGGAAATGACCTCCAAGCTAAAAGAAGGCGTCATGCAGGTGGTGTTTACCCTCTGCGCCTGTGTATCCATTCTGGCAGTGGCGCTGATCTGCATCTTCCTGTTTGCAAACGGTGTGCCTACCCTGTTCAAGATCGGGCCGATGCAGTTCCTGCTCGGCACGACATGGAAGCCCGGCAACGACATCTTCGGCATCCTGCCGATGATTCTGGGCAGCATCTATGTCACGGCGGGGGCTATCCTCGTCGGCGTGCCCATCGGCCTGCTGACCGCCATTTATATGTCCCGCTTTGCCAGCCCGGCCATCAACCGGGTCATGCTGCCGGCAGTGCAGCTGCTGGCGGGTATCCCATCGGTCGTCTACGGCTTCTTCGGCATGATCGTGCTGGTGCCGGCTGTACAGGCTATGGTCAAGACCCCCTTCTTCAAGACGGTGCTGCATGTCAAAAGCGGCAAGGGTATGAGCCTTTTCACCGCCGCCGTGCTGCTGGGTATCATGATCCTGCCCACCATCATTACGGTCAGCAAGACGAGCCTTGACGCCGTTCCCAACAGCTACTATGAGGGCAGTCTGGCCTTGGGCGCCACCCATGAACGCAGCGTTTTCTGCGCGGTGCTGCCCGCCGCCAAGTCCGGCGTGCTGTCGGCGGTCATCCTCGGCATCGGCCGCGCCATCGGTGAGACGATGGCGGTCGTCATGGTCGCAGGCAACCAGACATGGATGCCCAAGGGCCTGTTCCAGGGCCTGCGCACGATGACCTCCAACATCGTCATCGAGATGGGCTACGCCGCCGACCTCCACCGCGAGGCGCTGATCGCCACCGGCGTTGTGCTGTTCGTCTTTATCCTGCTCATCAACCTCTGCTTCAGCCTTGTGAAAGGGGGCAGCGACCATGCCTGAGATCACCGCAACAAAGACTGCGGCCGATATGACCTGCGCAAGACCGCATACGCTTATGCCCGGCGGCAGGCAGAACCGCCGCGCCGCCCGCGCACAGGCTGCCGCGCTGCGGTGGCTCGTGCGGATCGCCGCCTTCCTGACGGCCGCCGTGCTGGTGTTCCTGATTGGCTATATCCTCGTCATGGGCATCCCCAACCTCAAGCCCGAGCTTTTCGCATGGGAGTATAACTCCGAGAATGTCTCGCTGATGCCCGCGCTTATTAATACCGTGCTGATGACCGCCTTCGCGCTGCTTATCGCCACGCCGCTGGGCATCTTTGCCGCCATCTGGCTGGTCGAGTACGCCCGCCGCGGCAGCAAGCTGGTCAAGGTCGTGCGCGTCACCACCGAGACCTTGCAGGGCATCCCGTCCATCGTCTATGGCCTGTTCGGTATGCTGTTCTTTGTCACCCAGCTGCACTGGGGCTACAGCATGATCGCGGGCGCGTTTACGCTGGCGATCATGGTGCTGCCGGTCATCATGCGCACGACAGAGGAGGCGCTCATCGCCGTGCCTGACTCCTACCGCGAGGGCAGCTTCGGCCTCGGCGCGGGCAAGCTGCGCACGGTGTTCACCATCGTGCTGCCCAGCGCCATGCCCGGTATTTTGTCCGGCGTTATCCTTGCAACGGGCCGCATCGTGGGCGAGACCGCCGCGCTGATCTACACGGCCAGCTCGGTCGCAAAGATCCCCACCAGCGTATTCAGCTCGACACGCACGCTGGCCGTACATATGTACCTGCTCTCCAACGAGGGGCTCTACATCGGCCAGACCTACGGCACCGCCGTTGTGCTGCTGGTGCTGGTGCTGGTCATCAACTGCCTGTCCGGCTTTGTGGCCGGCAGGCTGGCGAAGAAGTAAAGCCGCCTGCGGGGTGTCGAGGACGCCGCCCCCTACATACGCAGCAGCTTGTAGGGGCCGGGCATGCCCGGCCCTCGACAGACCCATTACCGCTCTGCTTCCGTAAGGCTGAGGGCCGGACATGTCCGGCCCCTACGGCTCGGCAAAGGCATATATGCGGTCTATAAACAAAGATATAGCAAAGAGGTCATTTCATGAACAAATTTGAAGTCCGCGGCATGGATCTGTACTACGGCAGCTTCCATGCACTGAAGAATATCAACATCGACATCCCGGAAAAGGAGATCACTGCCTTTATCGGCCCGTCCGGCTGCGGTAAATCCACGTTTTTGAAGAGCCTGAACCGGATGAACGACCTTGTCGAGGGCTGCCGCATTTCCGGGGACATCAAACTGGACGGCGTGGACATCTACAAGGACAAGATGGATGTCAATGTCCTGCGCAAGCGGGTCGGCATGGTGTTCCAGAAGCCGAACCCCTTCCCGATGTCGATCTACGACAACATTGCCTACGGCCCGCGCACCCACGGCATCCACAATAAGGCGCAGCTGGACGAGATCGTTGAAAAATCCCTGCGCGGCGCGGCCATCTGGGACGAGGTCAAGGACCGCCTGAACAAGAGCGCCCTCGGTATGTCGGGCGGCCAGCAGCAGCGCCTTTGCATTGCGCGCGCGCTGGCTGTCGAGCCGGAGGTCCTGCTGATGGACGAGCCGACCAGCGCGCTGGACCCCATCTCGACCTCCAAGGTCGAGGAGCTGGCCACCGAGCTGAAGGAAAACTACACGATCGTCATGGTCACCCACAACATGCAGCAGGCCGCGCGTATCAGCGATAAAACGGCGTTCTTCCTGCTGGGCGAACTGGTCGAGATGGGCCCCACCGAGCGCGTCTTTGCTACGCCTGTGGATAAGCGCACCGAGGATTATATCTCGGGCCGCTTCGGTTAAGGAGGATTGCAACATGGGTACAAGTGTACGGAAGATGTACGATGCCGAGCTGCTGCAGCTGGACACGATGCTGGCCCGGATGGGCCATGCGGCGGGCGGCGCGATCGAGAGCGCCATGACCGCCCTGCGCACCGGCGATGTTGAGCTGGCGCGCAGCGTCATTGCGCGGGACAACGAGATCGACTCGGCCGAGCATGAGATCGAGCACCGCTGCTTAACGCTGTTCCTGCGCCAGCAGCCGGTCGCGGGCGATCTGCGCAAGGTGTCCACGGCGCTCAAGATGGTCACCGACATTGAGCGCATTGCCGATCAGGCCAGCGATATTGCCGAGATCACGCTGCACCTCCACCCGGAGGGTGCGCGCACCGTCGGCGTGCTGGACGACCTTTACGCGATGGGCGATATTGCACTGCACATGGTCAAGGACGCCATCGCGGCCTATGTGCAGGTCGATCTGTCCACCGCCGCGCAGGTCATTGCCCGCGATGATGAGTGCGATGCCATGTTCGGCCGCATCAGCAAGGAGATCGCTGCCTACATTGCGGCGCACCCCGATGATGCCGAGACGGCGCTCGACCTGTTTATGATCGACAAGTATCTGGAGCGCCTCGGCGACCACGCCGTGAACATTGCCGAGTGGGTCGAGTTCTTAAAGACCGGCGTCCACAAAGCCCGCAAGATCGTCTGACGCGGGCAGCCAAAAGCCATTCTCTATTTTCCTATACCAACCAAAACGGGGCCTGCCGCAAAGCAGACCCCGTTTTGGCGTGGAAGGAAAAGGCTTCCCCCACGGGGGAAGCTGTCACCGAAGGTGACTGATGAGGGCAAGCCCTGCCGAGGCTGCGCGCAAACGGACTGCGGCCGTGAACTTCCCCCTCATCCGTCTGCGGTCGGGGCCGCAGCCACCTTCCCCCAAAGGGGGAAGGCGCAGACTGCCAAAGACTTCCCCATAAAAAAATCCCGGGCAGCTCACGGTGTGAGCCGCCCGGGAAGATGCTTTTATTTCGCCCCGCGTCCGGCGAAGACTACATACACGGTCTTGAACAAAATCTTGATGTCGTTCCAGAGTGACCAGTTGTCGATGTAGGTCACATCCAGCTTGACGACCTCCTCAAAGTCCTCAATGTTGCTGCGGCCGCTGACCTGCCACAGGCCGGTGATGCCCGGCTTCATCGACAGGCGGCGCTTGTGGTGGCTCTCGTACTGCTTGTACTCGTCCACTGTCGGCGGGCGGGTGCCCACAAGGCTCATATCGCCGCGCAGTACATCAAAAAACTGCGGCAGCTCGTCAATGCTCGTCTTGCGGATGAACTTGCCCACCTTGGTCACGCGGGGGTCGTCCTCCATCTTGAACATCAGGCCGTTCATCTCGTTCTGGGCCATCAGCTCCTTTTTGCGCTCCTCGGCGTCCATGTACATGCTGCGCAGCTTGTGAATGTAGAAGTACCGTCCGTTGCGGCCCACGCGCTTCTGCTTGAAGAAGAGCGGGCCGGGGCTTTCGATCTTGAGGGGGATCGCCACGATCGCAATGATCGGAATGCTGAGGATGCAGCCCACCAGACCGCCCACGATGTCCATGCACCGCTTGGCGATCTGGTCGCGCAGCTTCAGCTCCACGGTACCCATCGTCACGATGCTGCCCCCCGCGCAGCGGCCCAGTGTGCGGCTCAGCCGCGCAGCGCTCGTCTCATCGCAGCAGGCCTCCTCGATCCGGTCAAGCAGCGGCAGGCAGAAATGTACGGTCAGGCCCATGCTCTCCATCTCCTCCAGATAGGGGATGAAGCTCTCGCCGCTGTCCATCGGCACATCGACATAGACCTCGTCCAGCGCCTCGCGCCGGATCCAGTCCATAAAATCGGTAAAGTTCGCCTTCACTGCAATGCCGTCGATCTCGGTGCCGACGATCTCGTGCGTGGCCTCCAGCAGCGCCACGCCGACAATGCGGCGGGACCAGTCCTTGCCGATCTCATTGATGAGGCGGTCGGCGCGGTCGGCGGTCGTCACGATGCCGACCAGACTCTCCATGCCCCAGCTGCGCTGGAAATGGAGCAGCAGCCGCTTGAGCGCACCGTGCGCGAGCGGCAGCAGCAAAGCGTTGATGAGCGGCACCGTCACCGCGAAATAGCGGGAGTCGAGCATCGTTGCCTTGGTCAGCAGCATCAGGGCCGAGTAGATGACGCAGAGCATCAGGTTGAACTTGAGCGAGAGCTTTATCTCGGCACCGGGGCGGCGGGTGACAATGTTCTCGGACTGGTCAAAGCAGAAAAAGGTCGCGACAAAGGCCAGCGCCAGCGCGCAGAGCGTCTGCATCCAGTCCCGTGCGGTGTAGGGCACCAGCACATTGAACAGTCCGTCAGTGATCAGCCACGACAGTAGAATACTGACCGCCAGAGCCAGCAGATCCGTCAGGAACACATAGGCGTACTGCATCTTTTCGCGTTTTGTAATGACGTGCAACTCCAAATTCCTCTCATTCTTTCTGTACAACTGTACAAAATCATATAAGCAGGGCAGCCGGTCTGCGGCTGTCCGTTCCTGCGTATAAATCATGTACAATTTTACCACATCAAGCGCCGCTATTCAACCGGAAGCGGCACCCTGCGGCAGAAAACGGCGATTTTCGGCATAATTCCCAATCCAAGCCCGCGCACAGGCAGCAAAATGGTAGCTTCACAACGGAATTTTTGGAAACTGGTTGCAAAGTAACAGGGAAATCGCCCGCAAGCGGACGGTATCACGCCTCGGGGGCGGCAAGCTCGGCTTTGAAGGTGTCCTGCAGGTCAATCAGGCAGTCCAGCAGCAGGGGATTGAAGGCCCCGCAGTCACCGTGCAGGATCATCTGCACCGCCACATCGGGCGCGTAGGCGTCCTTGTAGACGCGCTTGCTCACAAGGGCATCGTAGACATCGGCCATCGCCACCACCTGCGCCGAGATCGGGATCTGGTCGCCGCTCAGCCCATCGGGGTAGCCGCGGCCGTCCCACCGCTCATGGTGCCAGCGGCAGATCTCATGGGCGGTGCGTACCAGCGGCTCGTTGCGGTAGCGGTGCAGCTGGTCCAGCATCGCCGCGCCGATCGTGGTGTGCCGCTTCATGATGTCGAACTCCTCGCGGGTCAGCCGCCCGGGCTTGTTCAGAATCGCATCGTCGATTGCGATCTTGCCGATGTCGTGCAGCGACGACGCCATGACGATCAGCTCCTTCTGTTCGGGCGTCAGGGCGTACTGGTCGGTCTTTTGGGTCAGCTGCTCCAGCAGGTGCCGGGTCAGTGTGCCGATGTGCAGCACATGGGCACCGCTCTCGCCGTTGCGGAACTCGACCGCCTCGCTCAGGATCGAGATCAGCATCTGGGTGTTCTTCTCTTTTTCACGGATCTGGCTCGTCACCAGCGAGATGAGCCGCCGCTGCTTGGCGTAGAGCTTGATCGTGTTAAAGACGCGCCGGTAGACGACCCCCGCGTCAAAGGGGCGGCTCACATAGTCGGAGACGCCCAGCTCATAAGCGCGGCGCACAACGGTGTCGGCGTCCTCGCTTGAGATCATGATGACCGGGATGTCCTCGATCCGGTGGTTGCGGTTCATCGTGTTCAGGACCTCAAAGCCGTCCATCACCGGCATGACGATGTCCAGCAGGATCAGCGCAATGGCGGTGTCGTACTGGTCCAGCATCGTCAGACATTCCTGCCCGTTGGAGGCCTCCAGAATATTGTAATCACTGCCGAGGATCTCGGCCAGGATCGCGCGGTTCATCTCGGAATCGTCTACGATCAGGATATTCTGGCGGGCCTGCCGGTCCCGCCCGGCGGCCGAGGGGGCGGTGGTGCCGGCGGTGTCCTCGGTCACAACGGTGTTTTTGTGGTTTTTGGCCTGATACATCAGCCGGTCCGCGCGGGAGGCCGCCTGCTCGCAGCTCTCGCCCGGGCGGCTCATCACGCCGCCGATGCTGGTCGAGAGCTGCAGCCGGGTGTAGCCGGGTACAACGGCGGTGTGCAGCTGCTGGCGGATGCGCTCCAGCTTGGCAACAAACGCCGCCTGTGCAATGCCGGGCAGCACGAGCAAAAACTCATCGCCGCCGTAGCGGATCAGGTGGTCGCTTTTGCGGATGCAGCCGCGCACGACCTCCACGGTGGTGCGCAGGGCTGCATCGCCGGCCTGATGGCCGTAGGTGTCGTTGTACAGCTTGAAATCGTCAAGGTCCAGCACGGCCACGCCGGCCGGCTCGCTCCGGTTTTTGATGATATCCTCATAATAGCGGCGGTTATAGCAGCTGGTCAGGGCATCGTGGTAGAGCTTGATGTGGTAGCCGGACACGCTGCTCATCAGCCGGTCGCTGTTTTCGGGGTCGATGAGATTGTCGCAGTCCAGCGGCTGGATCAGCTCCAGCACGCAGGGTGCGCCGTCCACCTCGCGGTAGACCGCTGTGACCTGATACAGATCGCGGCCCATATATTCCAGCTTGGTGCGCTGGGTATGATCCTCCATCACCTGGCGGGAGATGCAGTTCTGGCAGGGGGCGTCCCTGTGCCAGAATTCATGGCAGGGGCAATGCTCCCCCACCGGGGCGTTGCCGCACACCTGCCCCGCGTCCAGCAGCCGCACGATTGGAAAAATCGTGCGGTATTGCATCATTTCCTTTTCGACCTCGTGTCTGGTCATAGCCTCGCCGCCTTTGTGTCCTAAAAAATGTTGCATATATATCTAATATATCATTTCCTGCCAATTCCTGTCAAATTTTGCGCGGGTAAAAAACGGTAAAAACCGGCATCATCGGGGCTGCGGGCGCATATCTTTGTGGGACAGGGGGTGGTACGATGCGATATATCCGGTATATCCTGCTGCTGGCGGCGGTGTTTTTTCTGGCACCGCTCGCCGTGCTGCCGCGCAGGGCGGCCGGGGCGGACGAGCCTGCGGCCCCAACGCCCGCGGCCACGGCACAGCCTGCGGCTGCCGCGCCCTACCGCGCGGTCTGGGTCAGCTATCTGGAATGGCAGCAGGTCGATTTCTCCACGCAGGCAGCCTTCGCGGCGGATGTGGAGGCGATGCTGGATGACATCGCCGGGCTGGGCGCGACCGTTGTCCTTGCGCAGGTGCGCCCCTTCGGGGATGCGCTCTACCCCAGCGCGTATTTTCCGTTCAGCCATATCTGTACCGGCACGCAGGGGCAGGACCCCGGGTTTGACCCGCTTGCCGTTATGATTGCGGCGGCCCATGCGCGGGGGCTGCAGCTTGAGGCGTGGATCAACCCCTACCGCCTGCAGGCAGGGCAGGTCCCGGCGCTCTGTGCCGAAAGCCCTGCGCGCCTTCACCCAGAGTGGGTGCGCTATACCGACAGCGGCGCGGTGCTTGACCCGTCCAGCGCGGCCGTGCGGCAGTATATTGCCGATGGGGTGGAGGAGCTGTGCCGCAGCTACCCGCTGGACGGCATCCATTTTGACGATTATTTCTACCCTGTGCAGGACCCTGATTTTGACGCTGCCGACTATGCGGCAAGCGGCACGGCGCTGCGTTTGGACGACTGGCGGCGGGAGAATGTCAACGCACTGATGGAGCTGTGCCACGCGGCGGCGCAGCGGTACGGCGTGCGGTTCGGCGCGGCCCCGGCGGGCGACCCCGAGCAGAACTATACCCTGCAGTACAGTGACGCCGCCCGCTGGCTGCGGCAGGGGACAGTGGACTACCTGATGCCCCAGCTCTATTGGGGGCAGGCGTATGAGAAGGACGGCGATACCGCGCACAGCCTGCCCCGGCTGGCGGCCGCATGGGCGGCGCTGCCCCGGGCGGCGGGGGTGCAGCTGTATGCGGGGCTGGGGGCCTACCGCATCGGCGCGGGGGACGGCTCCGACAGCGGCAGCGAGTGGGTCAGCGGCCATGCGCTGGCCGACCAGCTGGCACTGCTGGCGCGCAGCGGCATCACGGGCGTGGGGCTGTACCGTTACGCCAGCTTGTTTGACAACCCCGACTACCCCGCACTGGCCGAGAGCGAGGCCACCGCCCTGCGCGCCGCGTGGAAATAAGGCGCGGCGCGTAAGGTTTTAGCGGATTCCCGCTATCGACGCCTTCTGCGCGGGCGGGCCTGTATACTCCAAAACGATCCCTGCAATGGACAAGCCGCCCGCGCAGGAATTTGTGCAAAGGAGGAATACGCCTATGAAAAAGCGTCTGTTGGCTGTGCTTTTGGCCTGCTGTATGGCGGCGGGCATGGCCAGCGCAGTCTTTGCGGAGGAGGAGCCGCCCCTGCCCGCAGCGGCGGCTGCCGAGGCCCCGCCTGATCCGGCACCGACCGAGGCCCCCGCCCCGGAGCCAACACTGGAACCGACGCCAGAGCCTACCCCGGAACCTACCCCGGAGCTTACACCGGAACCAACGCCGGAGCCAACGCCGGAGCCAACCCCGGAACCAACGCCGGAACCGACCGAAACCCCCGCGCCGACAGAGACCCCGGCACAGGAGCTGACCCCTGCGCCAAGCGAGGCACCGACCCCAGCGCCGACCGAGACCCCAGTGCCCACCCCGGCACCGACCGAAGCCCCGGCCCCTGCACCGCAGCAAACGGCCACACCCGAGACAGCATGCGCCCCGGTGCTGCGTGCCCTGCCGGAGATGACCGCCCAGCCGGCCGCCGTGACCGGGGTGGTGCTCATCGACAGCATTGCCGCCGATGGCTGCCTGACCGCGCAGGCCAACGGCAGTGACGAAAAGCTGCCGGGGGCCGTCTACACATGGTATCGCAGCAGGGATGGGGCTGACTGGCAGGCTGTGACCCCGCAGGTTTGCTCCGGCTCAGACTGGAACATCGAGGCGGGCAGCGAGCAGCGGCTCAACGCGGCGCTCGATTCCTGCGTGGCGGGCATCGGCGATGCGGACAGGCTTTATTATAAGGTGGAGGTCACCGGCGCAGACGGCACCGCCGCGGCCGCCCAGACCCGGGTGGCCTACTACATCCAGCTGCAGAACGGCAGCTTTGAGGCCCCCGCCGTGGCCGGCAGCAGTGCGCTGTACTATCCCTTTGCGGCCAAGCGGTCGCACTTTATCCAGACGGCGGACGCCGACACCAACCCTGCCATTGTATGGCGAACGACCGGCGCGGCCCCCCACTGGAGCAGCCTTGTCAACGGCCATTACATAGAGCTTGTGGACGGCACAGGCAGCAGCTACACCGATCTGATCGACGGGGAGCTGCGCACCGACCCCAACGACCCGTCCGTCTGCTACCACACCCCCGGTGCCTATGACGGCAGCCAGTTTGCCGAGCTGAACTGCCAGGCCTACGGCGCACTGTATCAGGATGTGCTGACCGTACCCGGCACCACGCTGCACTGGTCGCTGGCGCACCGGGGCCGCGCGGGCAGTGACTCGATGGCGCTGCTCATTGCGCCGGTCGCGGTGGCGCAGCAGATCACCGAGATCCTGACGCAGGCCTCGGACGATACGACCGGCGGCAGCGTGCGCAGCGCACTGGACCAGACGGTGGACTACAACGGCCAGCCGGTCACGATCCGCAGCTTTATGGTCGGCGGGGAGATGACGGACGGCAACACCGCCTGGGTGACCCATCGGGGTGACTACACGGTGGCGGCGGGGCAGTATCTGAGCCGGTTCTTCTTTCTCGCACTGTCCTGCGCAAGCGGGGACCGGCGGGAGGGCAACCTGCTCGACAAGGTCTGGTTCAGCACCGAGCCGGAGCCACCGGTCATGGGCAGCGGCAGACTGCAGCTGACAAAGGCCGTGGAGCAGGACGCCTACCGCACCGAGGCCGCCGCCGTTACAAACACCTTTTCCATCGAGCTGCCCGCCGGCAGCTATACGCTGACCTATGCGGACGGCACGGCCGAGACGCGCACCCTTGCTGCGCCCGGCGCGCTGCGCTTCGGGCTGCGCGGGCTGCAGAGCGTCACGATCGGCAGCCTGCCCGCCGGCCGGTATACCGTGACCGAGACCGACCACCCCGATCTGGACAGCGCCTACTGCACGACAACGGCCGCCGAGGCGCAGACGGAGGTGGAGGTGACGACCGGTGCCACGGCACAGGCCGTCATCACAAACCGGTACGCGCCGTGGCGCAGCCTGACGATCACCAAGCAGGTGACAGGCGGCTACGGCGATACCCGCCGCGCCTTTGCCTTTACGGCGGCTGTGGACGGCGTGCCGGTGACAGCCGACCGCGCGGCCGTGACCGCTGCGGGCGGTGCGGCGCTGACGGCGGCGGGCTTCACGATCCCCCACCGGGGCAGCGTGACGATCGGGCATCTCAAGCCCGGGCAGACCCTGACCGTCAGCGAGGAGGCGCTGGCGGATTATGAGACAAGCTTTGCCGACGGCACCGCCGTGACGCAGGGCAGCCAATGGACCGGCGCGGTGGGGCAGAGCGACACGGCGCTGACCTGCCGCAACAACAAGGACGGCGTACCGCCCACCGGGCTGCGCCGGGACGCTGCGCCCGCGCTGGCGGCAGTGGCGGCGGCGCTGGTCTGTGCGCTGCTCCGCCGCCGAAGGGGGGTGTGAGTGCTGGAAACACAGGAGGACCGCCGCGCCGCATGGGCGGAGATACGGGAGTTTCTGGTGCGGACGGGTGCGCTGGCGGCGCTGCTGGCGGTGCTGTTCGGGGTGGTGTTCGGGCTGGCTATCCAGCCGGACGACACGATGCACCCCCATATCAAGCCCGGCGACCTGCTTTTGTACTACCGCCTGCCGCAGCGCTATACGGCGGGGGAGACGGTCGTCTTTGAGAAGGATGGCACCCGCTATACCGGCAGGGTGGCCGCCCGCGGCGGCGATACGGTGGAGGTCACCGACACGGCGCTGCTGCTCATCAACGGCAGCGTGGTGGCGGAGCCGGACATCTACGAGCAGACGCCCCGCTATGACAACGGCGTACCATACCCCCTGACGCTGGCGGACGGCGAATACTTTATCCTTTGCGATGCCCGTGCGGGTGCGCGCGACAGCCGGTGGTTCGGCCCGGTCCGCACCGGCGAGATACGCGGCCGCGTTATCGCCCTGCTGCGCCGCAGCGGGATATGACCCGACCCCCACACATATTGGAGAGGAGACTTTACTTATGAACGCAAAGAAGCTTTCTGCAGTTCTCACGGCGGCCCTGCTGGCGGGGGCGCTGTCCACCACGGCGCTTGCCGCCGACCGGCTGCCCACCGGCGATGCCAGCGTCACCTTTAAAAAGGCCATTGATATGACCGATGCCGCCGGTGCGGGCGGCGTGCTGGGCACGATGACCTTCGATGTGACCGGCGCGCAGGAAGGCGACCTGCCCGGCCAGCCGGAGGAGGGCGCAGCGCTCGGCAGCACCGATCAGCTCGCCAGCCCCACCGTCACAGCGGTCTTTGCCCGGGGGGCTGACGGCAGCCTTGCCGCCGAGAGCAATGTCACCGTGCAGTTCGATATGACAAAGTTTACCGAGCCCGGCGTCTACTACTACCGCCTGACCGAGCGCGACCCCGGTATTGCGGGGCTGACCGCCGCCCCCGCCTACCTGCTGAAGGCCCGTGTCGTCAATGCGGACGCCGCCGACCCCAACGGGACGAGCTTTAAGATCGACTATGCCGCGCTGACACCGCTGGCGGGCGGGGACAAGGTGGATTTTATCGCAAACACCTACACGACCTACGCGCTCTCGCTGACCAAAAGGCTGGCCGGTGATTTTGCCGACTACGGCGACAGCTTTGACTTTACCCTGACGCTGGAGGACCCCGATGCCGAAAAGCATATGGCGTCCGTGACGGTCCGCACCGGCGAGGCCGGGGGCGCGCTGACCGGGGAGGGCACGGTGCTGAGCTTTGATGCGAACGGCAGGGCAACCATCACCGAGACGATCCGCGCGAATCAGAAAATCGAGGTCACCGGCCTGCCGGAGGGGGCCCTCTACACGATTGCGGAGGGCGGCGATGATGCCGCCAAGTACACGACCGACTGGGCCACACCCACCGGCACGGTGGAGGATACCCGCACGCTGGCGCAGCGCGCCATGACGGCTGCGGATGCCGACATCACCGTGACGAACACCCGCGAGGCAGCGGCCCCCACCGGCCTGCTGCTGGATGCTGCGCCCTACGGTGCCATGCTGGCGCTGGCCGCAGGCAGCGGCGCGGTGTTCTTCCGCAAGCGCCGTCGCGGCCGCTGATGCTGCGGGCGGCGGCCCGGCTGGCCCGCGCGGGCAGCGCGGCCGTCAGCGCGGCGGCGGGGC